>Ga0256845_1002499_pt1 | contig 13274 bp, 9 predicted proteins | sample RiftiametaG_FD_189101 | JGI IMG/M metagenome (GOLD analysis project Ga0256845, IMG submission 189101) | Tube worm associated microbial communities from hydrothermal vent at the East Pacific Rise, Pacific Ocean - Riftia | ecosystem: Host-associated > Annelida > Integument > Unclassified ... | reverse complement strand
AATAAGTGAAATCCTAGAATAAATCGATTTTTGATAGAAAGTTTGGATTTATACAGTAGAAATGAAATTATTTTTAATCCAAGGCACTGATATATAAACTCTATGAAATATTCAGGCTAGCACTCGTATGCTTTAAAAAAATGTGTAAAAGCCCAGCGTCAATATTATTAATACTATTTCCTAGTGCTTGTTCAATTTGATTTGTTATTAAATAATAACCCCGACCTTGGCTTTGTATCGTAAGACTAAACTGTTTCATATTTGTATGGTTGTAATAGATTGTTTACATAATAACAAAATATGACATCTATTGAATTTTTTAATTTTAAAAATAATATTTCGTATCCAATAAAACCTGCCTTGCAGATAGAAACCAGTAATTGTAGATTGAAAATAGAAGTATTTTGATTCGATATTGTGACACATGAGAGCTATTTATAAATGAAAAAAAGTATTGAAAGATGATGGGATAGATAGGCTCCCATTTATTCGTTATTAAAACCTCGGTAAAATTGAATAAAATTAATTCTTGACATTTTTAAATCCAATCTCTACACTTGTAGATGTTAAATCGACAGATGTAGAGATATATGCAATTATCAGAATTTGAATTAGACGTTATGCATTTGCTATGGAAACTTAAAGAATCCACAGCACCTGAATTACACAGAGAAATCATTAAAGAAAAAGATGTTACCTATTCAACAGTAAAAACCATTATTGATCGGCTTGAAAAAAAAGCAGCCATAAAGCGCATCAAGAATTATGGTCGGACAATTGTCTATGCTCCAGCTATCGAAAAAGAATCATTACAAAAGCCTTTGATAAAGAAATTTATCGAAAAGGTGTGTGCAGGAAATCCACGATTATTACTGAATCATTTATTAGAAGATGAAAAGCTCTCTGATGATGATATTGACTATCTGCAATCCATTATCAACAAGAGGAAGTAACCATGTATCATTATTTTGCTTTTAATATTGTCTATAGTCTCATTGTTTTTATCTACTTGTACTCATTAAAAACTGCACCTTTTAGGGTTCGATTTAGGATTGTATTGTTAGCAATGATTAGTTGGTTGTTGCCTTACGATTTAATCAATAATTTCTTAGTTCAAGATAATGCTATGGTTTTTTCTTCAGTCATATCAAGTTTTAATATCGGTATTAAACAAGTCATAGTTTCACAAATAGATAACGAAACTTATCTGACTTTATTGAATTTCATAAAGACCATGACATTTATTGGTTTTATCTGGTTTATGAAAGATGTTGTATCATTAAAAATAAAGCTAAAGAAGTTAAGTAAAGAAACCAGCTTACATCAAAGAATAAATGGCAGTGAAGTTTATAAAACAAATAATGATGAAATATTCTCCGTAGGCTTAATAAAACCAACAATATACATAGGTGAAAAATATTTAAACTCACCATTTACTGACAGCATTATTAAACATGAACTTCAACACATAAAATTTAACGATCAGTTGTGGTTGTTACTCATTACCTTTGTGCAAAGACTATTATGGTGGAATCCAATTGTTTATTTTCTTGCCAATAAAGGCAGAGAATTAATTGAATTAAGTTGTGATCAAGCTTGTAAAAAACAAAGTACAGATAATCAATACCAAAAAGACCTTGCGCAAATACTTGTTCAATCAAATCAAGAGTCAAACCCATTAGCCAGTCATTTTTTTGGCAAAGCACAACTTAATATTTTTAGAATTAAACAATTATCACAGGAGTTTAAAATGAACAAAAAACATAAAGTACTTATATTTTCAACAGCGTTACTACCAATTGTACTTATGGTTTTTGTGAGTACATCATCTATTTCATCAGAGGAAACCTATACAAGAGTTGAAAATGAACAGGGTGAACGAGCCGAAAACGAAGTTGATTTAACGATAAAATTTAACTATATAGAATACAAAAAAACAACCCCTGAAACAGTATCTACAACAAATCTTTTTGAACATAGATCAAATTTAAAATACGAAGCGAAATTTGATTTTGTACAAGGCATTAATACAGGTGGTGAGGATAGACTTTATCGATATAAAGCCACACCTAAACGCGTTGATGATGAAAGGATCATCATAGAGTTTGATATAAAATACACTTCCTCAAAAGGAAGGAAAATAACAAAATCGCCTTCATTGATGGTGTTAAATGGGAATATCGCCTCTGTCGTCCTTGATGATGAGGCAGATGATTACAAAATTGTAATTGAAGTATTACCTAAGTTTTAAAAGATATGAATGAAAAACCTTATGATGGAATTAAGAAACACATAATTAAAGGCTAAGATACCCAAAATGAATATGATAATGTATATAAATGCATCATTAATAAGATGTTGAACAAACTGGAGAGAAATATGAAGGCGTTTTTTCAAGCATTATTTTTTGTATTAATTAGCTCGGTGGTAGTAACGGATAGTTACGCTGAGTCCTATCAAGCTCATGGTGAGGTTTACTATGAAAATGGGCAAGACAAATGGGTTAGAAAGATCGTGTCGCGTGATGTTTCAAGGACTCCTATAATTATAAAGCAAGGAGGGCAAATCATCTCGTTAGTGTTTATTGTTGAGCCTCCACCTTCTAACAGGTACTCACTGACAGTATCTCTTTTGACTAACCCAATGTCAGCTGATGATTTAAGTATCGCGGTTTTATCGCATACTTTTGAATCTACTCTTTTCGGAGAACAAAACGGGCCATTCGAATTTGAAAAAGAACAAAATGGTATCAGAATTGGTGGCGTAATCGCGGTTTCCCCGATTCGTTGATCGTCTAACAATCAACTCCAGATTGATAGCCAAGGCAAGAACGTTCATAATGGATAATACTGGTTCATATTGAGATGATATTTAAGATTTCTGATTTGCATAGGCTTAATATCAATGCTATTATGTAAGTTACTTTTCTGCTAGAAAAAATTATAGAAAATGCATTCAATTCAACCCTGTTCTTTAAATTTGTCAATCGGATTTGTATACTGTGTCTAAGGTTTTGACTAAGGTTCTTTGGCGACTGTATTTATTTATTATTCTAACCTCTGTTTCTCTTCTGGTTTTGGGTTCTTATTTTTTATGGAACGCTATCGTTAATGAAGCAAAAACGGAATTAATCTATGCCAATAAAATTGTTTCTAGTTCTTTGCGATCCTTATTGTATAAAGATGAAGCTTTATTTAAGATGATTGGTGAACGATTACTTGAACAGGGTCTTTCAAACAAAAACCTAAAGTCACAGAGATTAATTGATGATTTGCTGGAGAATAACCCTGAAATGGCAGCAATCGGTATAGCTAATCCACGCGGTGAGATAGTACTATCATCATCAAATCTAGATATAACAAAGTTACCTAATTTATTAGAAAAGCAAGAAACAAAAGAATCCTTTAATCGGGCATTACAATCTGATGTATTGGTTATGGGTAGAACCTATTTCCTAAAAGAGCTTAATGAATGGGTTGTCCCTATTCGCTATAGAATAGTTAATAAAAAAAATGAAGTGGAGGCTGTATTTACAACAGGATTGAAACTAAACGGCCAACATTCTCCCTGGCAAAGCCTCAACAGATCGGATAAGTTGCGTATATCCATTATTAATTCTGATTATTATATACAGTTTGCTTCTTTTATAAAAAAGAATGAACAAAAAAAAGTCTATAACCAGCCCATTAGTGGGGATTATCTTGATTTCTTTTCAAATACTTTATATCAACAAACTGGCTCGATTCTTTTAGATTTTATCCTCGGAAAAAAAGACGTTGTCACCGTGATGTATAAGGGACCAACTGGCGAAAATTTACTGGCTGCCTTTAGCTATGATTCAAAGTATGGGCTGTACACTTTTACCACTCAGCTACAATCCAACTTATATTCTAAATTGTTAATACCTGTTGGGTGGCTGTCTCTTCTTGTCTTTGGCTTTAACTTGTTGTTGTTTTGGTTGTTTAAGTATTTAAACAATCTACAGAAGAGAAATAAAAACAGTTTAGAACATCAGGCTCAACATGACCAATTAACATCATTACCAAATTTACGTTATTTGACCAACCACTTTCAGCAATGGAAAAACAAAAACGGAGCATCGTTTTCTGTTGTTTTTATAGACTTGGACAATTTTAAAAGTAGCAATGACATTCATGGTCATTCTATAGGTGACAAAATCCTATGCAAAGTTGCCAAACGCATTGAGGGCTTCTTTAATGAAAGTTTATGTATTAGACAAGGAGGTGATGAATTTATTATTATTACACCTTATCTTTTAGATGACAGTTCCTATAACTCTTGTGTTGCTTTTTTAATTCAATTAAAACAACCGATTACAATCGGAGGGTTAGAGTTTTCTATTAGAGCTAGTGTTGGTATTGCGAAATCGCCTATTGATGGAACAGAAATTGAGACATTGTTGAGTAAGGCCGATATAGCCATGTATGAAGCTAAAAGGAAAAAATGTGGTGTATTTGTTTTCTCTCAAGAATTGGATATACAAAATGCGCGCCTTGCAATGATAGGGAAAGAGTTGAACAATGCTTTGGTCAAAAACGAAATGAACTTAGTTTATCAACCTCAAATTGATGGTGTTACAAATAAAACAATTGGAGTAGAAGCTTTATTACGCTGGGATAACAGCACACTGGGACGAGTATCTCCTACGGAGTTTATTCCAATTGCAGAATCAACAGGAGCTATATTAGATATAGGAAAATTTGTATTTGAAAGGGCTTTGAGAGAATTTCAGGATGTTTGTCATGATTTTCTGGAGCCCTCAGATAGGTTTTCTGAAAACAATCGTTTTAGACTGTCCATCAATGTTTCAATTTTACAACTTTCAGATGTTGATTTTCTTAACCGACTGTTTTCATTAACCAAAAAGTATGATTGCAAAAATGCTAAACTAATGCTTGAGATTACTGAAACCTTGATTATAGATAACCTAGAGAAGGTAAATACTATACTCGATCAAATACGTTTATCGGGCATTGAAATTTCGTTGGATGACTTTGGTACGGGGTATTCTTCTCTTTCTCATTTAAGCAGCTTACCGATAAACGAAATAAAAATTGATAAGAGTTTTGTGCAAAGAATCCTCACAGAAAATCATGATTTGATGTTAATAAAGAGTATCATAAATTTGGGTAAAAGTTTAAATATTGAGGTTTTAGCAGAAGGGGTTGAAACCATTGAACAAATTAATGTTTTAAAACAATATGGTTGCCAGTCTTTCCAAGGGTTTTATTTTTCTAAACCCTTGGATAAACATGCGTTAGTCAGATACTTACAAAAACAACAAAAAAAGGGGTATATGCACAACTAAAGACATTACTTTACAGGTACAGGAAATCCTCTGTTGCGCATCAAGGCATCAATTTGGGCATCTCGACCACGGAAATTTCTAAAAGCTTGGGCTGGATCAATGGTGTTTCTTGGTGCAAATAAATGTTTAACCAATTTGTCTGCCATGTCTTTGTCATAAAAACCCCCTGGTGATTCTGCAAAGGCCTCTGATGCATCTGCTGTGAGTACATCTGCCCACATATAACCATAATAGGCTGTTGCATAACCTTCTCCAGAAAACACATGTCCAAAGTGGGGAGAACGGTGGCGCATGACAATTTCTTTTGGCATGTTAAGTTTTTCTAAAGTAACACGCTCAAAGGTATCGGGGTCTATGTTACTTGGGTCCGACATGTGATACTCCATGTCCATTAGAGCTGATGCCAAGTATTCTGTGGTGGCAAAACCCTGATTGAAAGTGGCAGCTTTTTTAATTTTTGCTATCAATGATGTAGGAATAACTTGTCCTGTTTTGTGGTGTTTTAAAAACTGGTTGATAACTTTATCTGTTGATAACCAGTGCTCTAATAATTGAGACTGAAATTCAGTATAATCGCGCACACCGTTATTTAAACTCGGATAACGAACATTTGATGAAAGCGCATGTAGGGCATGTCCAAATTCGTGAAAAAATGTTTTTGCATCATCCCACGAAACCAGAACAGCTTCGCCATCAGCTGGTTTAATATAGTTTGAATTATTAGATGACAATACTGTTTTATTGCCTTGGTAAGTGGTATGTGAACGGTAAGAATTAGCCCAAGCACCAGAGCGTTTGCCTTTACGTGCAAAAGGATCCAAATACCATAATCCAATATGTTTATGTGTGGTCTTATCTGTCACTTCCCATACTTTTACATCAGGGTGATAAACAGTTACCTTGCCTGACTCAAGCGAAGTAAACTCAAAATTGAATAACTCACCAGCAACAAAATGTAAAGCCAGAGTTAAATTGTTAAGTTCAAGGTATTGTTTAACTTCGGTTGAATCCAAATCATATTTTTTCTGACGGACTTTTTCTGCGTAATAACGGTAATCCCAAGGCTTGATGGTGATGTTGTCTTTATCGGCGATTACTTGCATATCTGCAACTTCTTCGGATACGCGTGCAATCGCTGCTGGCCACACAGCCCGTAATAAGCCTAATGCATTTTCAGGTGTTTTTGCCATGCGGTTTTGTAAACGCCATTGGGCATAATTATCAAAACCAAGCAATTGCACTTTTTCTCTACGCAGTTGTAAAATTTCTGTAATCAGTGCATTGTTATCGTATTCATCGGCATTGTCAGCACGAGAATAATAGTTGTTCCACACCTTTTCACGTAAATCTCGTTCATCTGAGTATGTTAAAAATGGGGCCATTGACGAGCGCGTATTACTAACGGCGTACATACCTGATTTGCCCCGTGAGTCGGCAGTATTGGCTGCAGCCTTTATATAAAAATCAGATAAACCACCGAGTTGGTCTTTGTTGAGGATGACAGCATAACTCTCTTCATCATGTAAAATATTATTTGAAAATTTTGTGTAAATTCCAGAAAGCTTTTTATTAATAGCGGCATATTTACTTTTAGAAGCCTCATCGAGATCAGCACCACTCATAGCAAAACCTTCATATGTTAGCTGTGTTAATCGTTGTTGGTCAGCCTCAAGAGGGTTAATTAAACTTTGATCATAAACGGCTTTAATCCGTTCGAATAGGTTTTGATTTTGTTGAATTTTCGAATTTAACTCAGAAAACTTAGGTGCCATTTCTGTTTGAATGGTGCGAAACTCATCAGATGATAAGTTGCCACTCCAGATTCCATAAAATACAGCAACTCTAGAAAACAATTTTCCTGTTTTTTCGTATTCAACAATGGTATTTTCGAATGTTGCAGGTTGTGGATTATTCGCGATGACATCAATTTCTGCTAAGTTTTCTTGCATGGCAAATTCGATGGCTGGTTTAAGGTCTTTTAACTCCATTTTATCAAAAGCTGGTGTTCCGTCAAATGGTCCTGACCACTTTTGCAATAAAGGATTAGTTTGAGAGATTGATATGATAGGAGCATTGATTTGTTGCTCTTTGGTATCATTAACTTGAGAACAAGCTGAGATTAACAATATCAAGATTAGACTGATGTATTTACTTATTTTCACTTTCGTATCCACTGGGTTAATATTAACCGCACATCGTACTAATTATGCCATCTACATAACAGTACCAAAAGTCATGTTTCTGGATTTAAAAGTGGAAAGATAATAGTTATGACCCCCAGCAAAAAGGATTAAACAAAAAGGCTAAAATAACAAAGGGTAATATCAGTAGTTTAATGAATAATAAAAACAAACCACCCATTAATCCAAAAACCAAGGCCAATATTGCAAATATTATGGCAAAAATAAATACCAAAGGCGTGAAAGCAAAAACTAAAACAATAAAAAATAGTTTCAAACCCAACATCAATAAAAGAATCGCTATAAATATTTCCAAGACTATCTCCAATAAATTGCTAGAGTAAGAATATCAGTAATATCATAAAAATATAAGTGCAGTAAGTCATGATTATTTTTATTTAATCAACCACATGGCTTGCAATCACATACAGATACGTTATATTAGCAACTGCTGATTTATATATTTGGATGATTCATGCCTCAAAAAAACAGAAGCTTAAGCAGACGTAACCTATTGAAATTAATGGGGCTGGGGACCGCTGTAATCACTATTCCTGGATTAATTTCATGCCAATCAAAAAACGGCATGACGAAGCCTGAAGATTTTTATAATCTGCCCATGAAGGGTAAGGCAAGAATTTTACATATCACCGATGTACATGGCCAACTCAATCCTGTCTATTTTCGTGAGCCCAATGTAAATCTTGGTGTGGGGGCTGCTTATGGTCGTCCACCACATGTGGTTGGAAATAAATTATTGTCTTATATGAACATGAAACCTGGCACGGCAGAGTCTTATGTTTATACGTATTTGGATTTTCAAAACTCTGCCAATAATCTCGGTAAAACAGGCGGTTATGCCCACATAAAAACCTTGCTCAATCAATTGCGCGATCAAGCAGGTGGTCAGGACAAGACCATTACCATTGATGGTGGTGATTTGTGGCAAGGTTCAGGCACTTCATTATGGACCCGTGGCGTTGACATGGTCGAGGCCTCAAACATCATGGGACTGGATGTGATGGTGGGACATTGGGAATTTACTTATAGAGAAGAAGAGGTTCTTAGTAATATTGCTTTGTTCAAAGGAGATTTTATAGGTCAAAATGTACGTGTCAAAGAAGACTCTCTGTTTGATGAAAATTATGAAAAATTGGCCGAACGATTTGATGGCAGAGGTCTTTATGATGAAGACAGTGGCCATGCCTTTCAACCTTATGTAATCAAAGAAGTTAATGGTTTAAAAATTTGCATCATCGGCCAAGCCTTTCCTCGTACCGCCAATGCCAATCCGCAAGAGTTTTTCCCTGACTGGTCCTTTGGATTGCGAGAAGCAGATATGGTAGAGTTGGTTGAACAAATTCAACAAGACGAAACTCCAGATGCCATCGTATTGTTATCACATAATGGTATGGATGTAGACATCAAAATGGCTGAACGCATTCCTGGATTGAATGCGGTGTTTGGTGGACACACCCACGATGGCATGCCAGAACCGGTCAAAGTAAAAAATGTTTCAGGTAATACTTGTTTGGTTACCAATGCTGGTTCTAATGGTAAATATTTGGGCGTGATGGATTTTGATGTGGTTGATGGTCAAATTGAAATGGATTACTCCATGTTGCCAATCATTACCAATTGGTTACCCGCGGATAAAGAAATGCAAGCTTATATCAATCAAATGCGTCAAACGATTTATGATGAAAACATTGTTGAGTCCAGAGCTAAGGATCGTTTTTATAATAAATCCCGTGTGGGTAAAACATATCAAGACATCTTGTCTGAAAAATTGGCCATAGCTGACAGATTACTCTATCGCCGTGGTAATTTTATGGGCACCTGGGATCAGGTTTTATGTAATGCTTTACGTGAAGAACACAAAGCCGATATTTCCATGTCAGCTGGTGTGCGATGGGGAGTGACTACTTTAAAAGGTGATTGGATAACCATGGAAGATGTCATGAGTCAATGTGCCATGACCTATGGCGAAACCTATGTCACCGAAATGACGGGTAAAGCCTTGTTGTCAACCCTTGAAAGTGTGGCCGATAATTTGTTTGATGTAGATCCGTACCTACAATCAGGCGGTGATATGGTGCGAATTGGTGGCATGGATTATACCATTGAACCATCCAAACCATTGGGACAACGCATTACCCAAGCCCGATTGGATAATGGTGATGTGATAGACCCAAACAAACCCTATAAAGTCGCTGGTTGGGCCAGTGTTAATAAAGCACCTGATGGTCGTTTAATGTGGGATGTGGTTCGTGACTACATACTTAACAATAAATCTGCTGACAATGTTTTACATTTAGAAAAAATCAATCATCCTAAATTAATTGGTGTCAGTGATAACCCGGGTATTGCCGATTACCCTGGAAATATAATCTAGCCTGAATATTTCATACAATCGGTGTAAATGTAGTACTTTATCTTTAAATAATAAAGTGTTAATAACTCTACTTTGTTACGGTTACAGTTTGTAGCTGAATGGTTTAATGACCTTGATAATGTATGCATGGTTGAATATCGTGAGATTAAAGGTTTCAAAAACACCATCAGGAAATTATCTAATCAATAAAAAATTACAATCACTTTGTTGAATCATCTTGGTGGTAAAGCTACCAAAGAAAAAACCGTGGACTTTGCCGTGACTAAAAGCACCCATGGCGGTAATGTCTATTTGGTTTTCTTTTTGATAATTGGTTAATTGTTCAATGGTCTCGCCTGATAATGTTTTTGTGATGATTATATTGTTGGATGCCGAAAAAGCCGCTTGTGCTTCATCGACCAGTTTTTGTGCAACATCACTGTCATTATTTACACAAACAATATGAATCTCTAACGGTTCTTTATAAATGGTATCTTGAGTAATCATCTCCAAAGCGCGCTTAGATGTCGGGCTGCCGTTGTAAGCGAACATGACTTTTTTCGGTTCAGAAAATGCTTTTTGGGCGATAAAAACAGGGGTCTCTGTTGCTCTTATCGATTGTTCTAGATGAAAACCCAAACCTTTGTCACCTTTTTGGTGACTTTTTCCTTTTGAACCCAACATAACCAATGATGTTTCTTGTTTCAAATCTTCTATTGCCTCTGGCAATGTTCCGTGGCGAAGTTTTGCCACAACTTTATTAATTCCAGAGGCAATTACTTTTTCTTTGGCTGTATTGATTAGTTCTTTACCTTTTGCAATCAGTGCTTTGCTTTCAATGCGCTCTTCTGCTGATAATTCTTTGAGTAATTCACGGCGAATATTGGGTGTTAAATTTCCTTCATGATGGGCTTGTTCACTTTTATGAGAATGTTCGATTGTATGTATTAATTTAAGGGTTAATCCATTGCTTTTTGCTAACCACATAGCATATTCAACCAAGGAATTACTAATGGTAGAACCGTCTATCCCCACTAAAAGATAATTGTTTTTATTCTCTCTCATATTTAATGTCCACCCATTAATTTATCTGTTGCCTCTGGATCATCATGTACTGCAAATTTATCCAACATGGTCTCACTGGCGCTGTTTAGGCCAATTATTTTAACATCTGCTCCTTCTCTGCGTAATTTTATTACAACTTTATCCAGTGCTGCCACCGAGGTGATGTCATAAAAATGCGCACGTTTAACATTGATGATGATGTTGTCTACGGCTTCTTTAAAATCAAAGTAAGCAATAAATTTTTCTGATGAGTTAAAGAAAATTTGCCCAACGACTTGATAAGTTCTGGTATCACTGACTTCGTCATATTCTGACTTAATATACATAAAGCGACTGAGTCTTTGTGCCAAAAATAAGGAACCTATCAATATACCAGTAAAGACACCATAAGCTAAATTGTGAGTCCAAACCACCACAAGCACGGTTGATATCATGACGATGCTAGAGCTTTTGGGGTTGGTTTTTAATTCTTTAATTGAAGCCCAACTAAAAGTTCCTATTGAAACCATTATCATTACAGCCACCAGTGCAGCCATCGGAACAATGCTTAAAATATCATTGAGAAATACCACTAAAACTAATAAAAATATGCCAGCAACAAGAGTCGATAATCGTCCTCGACCCCCAGATTTAACATTAATAATTGATTGTCCTATCATGGCACAACCTGCCATTCCTCCAATTAAGCCTGAACCAATATTCGCAAGACCTTGGCCTTTACACTCGCGTTTTTTATCACTAGGAGTATCGGTGAGTTCGTCTATAACATTTGCCGTCATCAAAGACTCAAGTAAACCAACAATGGCAATGGAAACTGAATATGGCATGATGATTTTTAATGTTTCAAAAGTAAGGGGGATTTCTGGCCATAAAAAGATTGGCAAGGTATCTGGCAATTCGCCCATATTACCAATGGTACGAATGGCCATGGTATCGGTTCCAAAAAAGAAGACAAGTACTGTTATGGTAATTATATTGACCAAAGGAGAGGGTAATATTTTGCCAATAAAAGGCACATAAGGGAACAAATAAATAATACCTAACCCTAAGGCAACCAAGGCATAAACTTGCCATGTAACATTGGTGAGTTCGGGAAGTTGTGCCATAAAAATTAATATCGCTAAAGCATTTAAAAAACCAGTCATCACCGACTTTGATACAAAGCTCATAAACTTGTGTAGATTTAAATAGCCTGCAATAATTTGTAATACACCTGCTAGTACGGTGGCCGCCAATAAATACTGTAAACCATGGTCTTTTACCAAGGTTACCATCAATAAGGCAGTGGCTGCAGTGGCCGCTGAAATCATGCCGGCACGACCGCCAACAAAAGCAATCATAACCGCAATGGCAAACGAGGCATACAAACCGACTTTTGGGGCAACTCCAGCAATAACTGAAAAAGCAATCGCCTCAGGAATCAAAGCCAAGGCCACAACAATTCCCGCTAAAACATCACCTTTGATGTTTCCAAACCAATCACTTTTTGGAGAATACAACATTTATAGTTTCACACAATACATTAATAGCCGCGCTTTATACCATAGATAGTACCGTTCAGGTAGGGAAATCATTACTATTAATTTATAATACAGGGAAAACCACCACAAAATATCTGATCCTGACACTCTACAACTTGACTAATTTCAGCAAACCATTTGCAGCTTGTTCTCGGACAAGCTCCTAGTTAACTTTACAGGTGGTTAACAGTCTTATGATAAAAATCATAATCATACAAAACTATGATATCAGAATATTTATGTATAGTGCTCTGTTTGTGACAACTGAGCTCAAAGGTATTTAAAGATTAAAGCGTTTTAACCAGACCAACGCCATTGCGGCGGGCATCACCTATGGCTATATTTGTTGTCCCTTGTTGCACAGCATTAATACCGCCAAAATATAAACTGCGGTGTTGCCACAAATTAATTTTTTCATAATCTGAATTAAATCGATTGATGGCCTGTGCCCCAAAGCCTTTTTCAATATCTAATACTCCATTTTCATAGTGAAGCCTAGGAAGATTAATGGCCTGATTTAAGGTTTTATTTTCTGCAACAATCTGCCAAATAACTTGAAACATAGCTGTTTTAATGCGATTGGATCCGCCTGTTCCCAGAGCAATTCTATTGTTTTGGTTTGCAAGTATTGTAGGTGACATCATTGATGCCATTCTGGAGTTTGTACGAAAATTGAAAAACCCCGAGGTATTGATGTCCTCTTCCCCCAAAAAATTATTAAGCATAAACCCACTATTGGGAACCATATAACCACACCCTTCACCATTTGAAATAGTAAGACTCGCAACATTGCCGAGATCATCTAT
>Ga0256845_1002498_pt1 | contig 13279 bp, 12 predicted proteins | sample RiftiametaG_FD_189101 | JGI IMG/M metagenome (GOLD analysis project Ga0256845, IMG submission 189101) | Tube worm associated microbial communities from hydrothermal vent at the East Pacific Rise, Pacific Ocean - Riftia | ecosystem: Host-associated > Annelida > Integument > Unclassified ... | reverse complement strand
TAACTGGTATATTTGTTAAAAATGATTATCTTGGAGAATCTTGGTCTGCTCCCGCTGGTTATAATAGAGCTAATTTGATTGAAGTTGATGAGTTGGAGAATAAACTGGATGAGGGTGATATGGATACATTGTATATGAATTCGATTAACCCGATTGTAAATTTTAATAACGGTCCAGTTGTTTGGGGTATAAAAACATTAAGTAGTGCACAATCTGCATTTAGTAAAATAAATATCAGAAGGTTGCTATTGACAATGGAGAAAGATATTGGTAATAGTATGAAAGCATTTATGTTTGAGCCTAACACTGAAACAACAAGAACAAGGGTTAAATTAACAATTGATCCTTATATGGAATTAGTTAAAGGTAAAGAGGGTATTATAGATTCGTTAGTAGTTTGTGATGACACTAATAACCCTTACGATAAACAAGTATTAGGTCAATTAATAGTTGATTTATACATACAACCTGTATTCGCTGCTGAATACATAATATTGAATTTTACTGTCACAAAAGATGTTATAACATCTAGTGTTAATGGATAATTAAAGGAGAAAAATAATGGCAGATATGCATAGTAAATACAACTTCTATCAGGGCACTATTAATGATAGTTCTGATTACCAAAGGTCATATTTATTTAGAGCTATTTTTACAGGAGCGACAGATCTTATTACTTATTTGGTATCTAGCACTGCAACTCCTGTTGAGACGACTGGAATACTTCCAGTTGATTGGATGAATTCACAAATTAAAGTGGGTGGTAGAACTACCTATTCTGAATGGAATGTAACATGTAGAGATACAATAAATGGTGATGCTTATGATTATTTCACAAAATGGAGAAAAAAAGTATATGACCGTAGTGCTGGAACTTCGTTAGTTCCTGGACAATATAAAGAAAGTGTATCTTTAGAATTGGTAAATAATGTTGGTGGACAAACTAAACAATATACTCTAATAGGAGCATTTCCAACTGTAATCGGTGAAAGTTCATTAGAATATTCTAATGAAAATATTTTAACTTTCCAGGTTACATTCGCATATGATTTGTTTGAATCAAACAATTATTAATTCTTTTTAAACTTTAAATAAAATGGCTGAAAATTTTCACGCAATGACTCTGAACAATGCAGGAGAGTTGCAAAGATCTTACTTGTTTAAAATTATTTTAAAAGATGGACAAAAATATTTTGATATATTAATGTCTTCTGCAAAGTTGCCAAGTATGACAGTTGATGAAAGAAAAATACCAGTTTTAAGCACATATATGAAAGTTGCAGGTATGGTAAATTATGATACATGGTCTGCTACATTTATGGATAATGAGAATGGTTCAAATTATAAAATGATTTACGGTTGGCAACAAAAAGTATTTAATAGAAAAGGTTTAAGTGTTGGATTTCCGCAAGAATATAAACAAAATGCAACACTTCAACTATTATCAACTGCTGGAGATGTTACGACTACATATACTATGGAGGGATTATTTCCGTTGACAATAACAAGTGGAGATTTAGCTCATGCTAATAATGATATGATTAAATATACAGTTACATTTGCAATGGATAAATTTACAATTTCATAATGGCTACTTCTACACATAATCCGAAGAATTTTTATGATAATATAGTAGATGGAAAAGATTTACAAAGAGCTTATTTATTTAAAGTTTTAATAACAATACAAGGAAATAATACAAAAGAATTTTTTATAAGAAGTTCAACTCTTCCAACTGAAACTGTTGAAGCTATTATAGTTCCCAGATTAAATTCTGAAGTTAAATATGCTGGAAAAGTTAAATATAATGATTGGAGTGTAGATGTTATTGATAACACGAATATGGATAATTTTAAAATATTTAGAGATTATCAAAATAAAGTTTATGATTCAAAATCTGGTAAATTAAGTCAAAAAGATAAATATATAGGTAGAGCAACAGTTGAACTCTTAAATGGTTCAATTGAAAAAACTTATAGTTACATTTTAAAGAATTTATGGATAAGTAGTTTAGAACCACCACAAGTAGTATATGGTTCAAGCGATTTATTTAAATTTAAAGCAGTTTTCAAGTATGATATATTTGAAACTAAATAAAAAACTCTAAAAGAATAAATATAATTAAATAAAGGAGAGGAAAATGACCGAAAAAAATAATGCACCTTTGAAAGCTAAAACAAAAAAGGTTAAAAAGGAAAAATTTAAAATTAATTATGAAGAGGCAGCAAGTAGTGAAAACCCACATAATGATATTTCTAACATTTTAAAAATTTTGGGAAATCAACTGCAAGAAGTTGAACATGAAATAGATTTACCATCAAATGGTAAATTGGGATACCCTAAAACTATAAAAATTAGAGAAATGACTACTGAAGATGAAAAAATACTTTTAAAGGGTTTATATTCAAATGAAGATAAAGCGTTAGATAAATTATTAGATAGATGTGTAGTAACACCTTTTGATAAAGAATTATTGACAGATTTTGATAGATCTTTCATTTTAATTGAAATATCAACTTTAACTTTTCCAGGACCTAAAAAGTATGATGTCCCTTTAGCAAATGGAAATACAGTTCCAGTGGTTATTGATGTAGAAGATTTAACACTTACAAAATTAGATGATGATGTTGAATATCCATTTAAAGTAAGTTTACCTATATCTGAATTGGATGTATATTTAAAATTTCAAAATACGAAGATGCTACGAGAGATTGAATATTTTAATAAAAATTATAAAGATGAACATTTGAAAAAAATCTGGGTATCTATTGCAAAAAGGATTGATAGAATTGAATTTACAAAAGATGGAACAGTTGTAAATGTTAATAATTGGTTAGATTATGTAAAATTATTAAATGTGTGGAAATTACAAGATACTAGAGTTATTTCAAATTTTATATCTGAAAATATAAGTGATAAATATGGTTATAAATTAGAGAAAGAAGTTTACGACCCTGAATCTGGTAAAACTTTTACTATAACGATAAACCCATTACACTTTTTTCGGCTTGGTATCTAATGATCCGGGATACTTAGCACAACGATATAATGGCATAATAAAAGAATTATTTGCATTATGCTATTATGGTCGTGTCGGGTCAATTGGTGACATTCTTAGAATGTCCAAACACGACAAAGATCTCCTAGTGAGAGAGTTATATAGAATTAAAGCAGAAGAGGAAAAGGCTTATTCTAAAAAAACTAAATAATTGTAGAGGTTAAATATGGCTAAGGCTACAGATATCAATGAAATAGTTAAACTTGTCAAACAGAAAAACTTAAAAGATACTTCTACAAATAAAGAACAAGAAAAACTTTTAAACTCTTTTGCAAAATTCTATGAAAAAAGTTTAGAAAATCAAAAAGATTCATATGAAAAACAAGCAGATATTGTTAGAAATGGTATGAGTAAAATGAATAATGAAATATCTAGATTAGGTAATAATTTAGATAATGTGCTTGGAACTGAATTTGCAAGTTCAATAAATAAATTACAATCATTATATTCTATTGTAAAATCTCCACATGATATTATAACTGGAATAGGTAAAACTATAAATGATTTTAAAAAAGTTAGAGATGATAAAATATTAGATAAAGAAGATAAAGAACATTTTAAAAAAATAGACAAAGGAATAACTCAACTTGCAAAAGATGGACATCCCAGTAGAAGTAGTATATCTACTCATGATAAAAAAGTTTATAATATGTTAATAAAAGGTTTTAATTTACAGCTTAAAGATGAAAAAAAGTTAAATGCTATGGAATTTAATTCAAAATCTAAAACCATGATATTTACTCCAACATTAACCCCTGAAAAAGATGATGAAGTTGTAAAAAGTGATGAAGTTAAAAATAAAGTTTCAGATAATGCAGTATCAAAAAAAGAAGCAATTGAAAGTGAAAAAACTCGGAATAACATATTTAAAGATTTTACAAAAAATTTAAAACAAGGATTTAGAGATACTGGTGGATTTTTGAAAAAATTGGTAAAATGGGAAGAGATGAAATGGATGTGGAATTTAGTAAAATATCCACTTTTATTTTTAGCAGTTAAAACAGCTATTAAAGAGTTACCAGGAATTATAAAAAAGAAATTCATGGATTTAGTTCCAGATTGGTTTAAAGAAAGTCCAATATTAAAAGATATTGCAAGTGGTATAAGTAGTATATTGGGATTTTTAGGAGGAAAAGTTTTACCAGTATTATTAGGTTTAAGATTTATACCTGGTGGTAAAATATTATCTGATTGGATATTTAAAGGTATCAATAAAGGTTTAGGTGGACTTTTTAAAATTTTAAAATCTCCTATATCAATAGAAGGTATAAAAAAATCTTTAATTGGATTTAAAGATATAATAGTTTTAAAAAGTGCACAACTTAAAGATGGTATGAAAAAAATGGTAGATACTTTTAAAGGTAGTAATTTTTCATTTAAAAATACTTTTAAAAGTATTGGTAAAACTTTAATATCGGGTGGAAAATTTGCAGTAGATGGTATTAAATCATTAGGTTCTAAATTAACAGCACTTACTGGAATAGGTGGTCCGATTGCATTATTAGGAACAGGAATAGCCGCTGCTGGATATATTGCAATAACTGCAATAAAAAATTGGGCAGCTGCATCTGATGCAGCAATTGCAAAATTAATGAAAACTGATTTAAATAAAGATAAAGTTAAACAAGTTGAAACTCGTGAAATGTTTAAATCTGCTGGAATAACTGAAGCCGATAAATTAAAACAGAAAAAAATATATGAAGAAGAAGAAATTAATAGACTTGGTGATGAATTTAAACATTCTACACTTTTTAGTAAAGAGTGGAAAACTTTAAAAAAACAACTAGAAGAATTAAAAGAACATGGAATGTCTATTAAAGAATTTGATGAAAAATTAATTAAAGATTTAGATGAACATAAAGGTTATTTAGGAACAATTAAAAGAATAAAATGGGATAGAAAAAAGTTTGAAGATACAATTGGTAAAAAATTTAAAAGTGCTGATAAAGAAATTAAAGATGGATTAATTCATAAAACTAATGAGAGTATGGAAATAATTAGAAAACATTTAAAAACATCTAATACTGAATCCAACGATGGTTATGGTGTAGAAACTCCAGATAGAACTTTTAAAAGCAGTCAAACTTTTAAAAATGATAAAAAAGTTGTAGTAGATAAACTTAAAGCCGGTGGAACTGGTTATAATTATAACATGCTTGATGATAATAATATTTTAAATGATGCAAATCTTAGAATAACTTCAAAAGTTAGAAAAGGTGCAATAACTAAATCAGGTAATCTTAGTTACCATGCAATTGGTCAAGCTGCCGATATTGCCGCCTCTAGAAAAGGTGCATTTGCTGATCCGGTTGAACAAGAAAATTTGTCGAAATTTGCAAAATGGGCAGCTAATTCTGGAAATTTTACAGAGGTATTATGGAATACTCCTGGGCATGAAAATCATGTCCATATAGCGTGGAATAAAGTAAAAGGTGGAGATATTGGAAATACTGATATTCACGCTAGAACTGGAATATCTGGAATGTTAATGTCTGAAGGATTTATGCAAATTGGTGACAAAACTATAAATTTTGGAGAAGAAAATAAGAAAGAATTATTACAAATTACACCCGAAGACAAACTTGGAGATTTGAAAAGTATATCGGATGTAAATTTAAAAATGATGCAAGATTTGACATATGAATTTAAAAAATATACAGAAGAAGTAAAAAATAATAAAAATAAAGATAATAATTCAACTTTAAATAATATACAAAGCACTACAGTGGTTCCAAGTGGTGGAGATAGAGCAGCAGCCGAAAATGTATCAGATATGAAATTTTTTCCAACTGATGTTGCAGTTCAAAATATTATATGGATGTCTAGAAGATTTAGCGGAGGATATTAATGTCAAACCCAGTAACATCTGCTCAAAATAGAACAGTTACACAAAATACAAGTAATAATAGAACAAATTCAACTACTTCAAATAGTGACCAACGAACTTTTAATGGTTTTAAAACAAATATAAATATAGTTATAGATGGTAATCCGGTTTTTGGGTTTCTTGCTGAAGATGGGTTAAGTATTGGATTAAAGAATAACTGGGGGAAATTATTTGGAGATGGAAATTTATTTGCAGCATTATCTAAATCAATTGGACAATTAAATGCTTTAGATTTAAATTTTACAAGTCTTGGTGATATTCCAAATCAATTAAAAGATAAAGCTGGAAAATTTTATGCTGCTGGTAAAGCTGCAATAACTGGGAAAGGTTCAGCAAGTTTAGGTGAATCTGGTGGAGCTATGACTGCACATGTAGTAACAAATACTCCAATGTTTTGGACTGGAACAGAGCCATTGGATTTAAATATAACATTTTATCAAATTGCCGAATCTTCTGGAGATATTATGAATACTTATAGAAGATTATTATATGGTGCTTCTCCAAAAATAGATGATCCAAAAGGAGTTATAACTACAGTTACTAAAACTGCTGATACATTTATTAAGGTGTATGGGTTAGAATTTAGAGATGTAGTAGTAACAAATTTAGTTTGTAAAGTAAAGGGTCCCTTTGATAATGTTATGTCACCGGCTATTGGAGAATATAATTTAGTGGCTAAATCACAAAAAATGGTAGATAAAGATAGAATATTGGAAATATTTAAAAATAATCCAAGCACAGTTGAGGAAGATAAACTTATTGACGCAGTCTCTTCAAATATTCCTATTGGACTTTCAAATTTTGGATTAGGGTAAATTATGGAAAAAACAGATAAACAAGTTTCAGATTTTTATAAACCTGATGAAATAAGTTATACATTTAACAGGTTAATTGGTTTAATTTATCAAGATGATACAACGAAAGAATATTATCATCAAAATGATTTTGAATTAAATCTTGAAAAAAATGCAAGTGATAGTGTGAAATATAGAGTTCCGGAAGAATATCAATATCGACCTGATTTAATAGCATATGGGTTTTATGGTAATGAAAAATTATACTGGGTAATTTTGGAACATAATAATATAGTTGACCCATTTGAAATAGAAGTTGGAACAGAGTTAGAAATTCCAAATATTGAAAAAGTTAAATCAAAATTAAGTGAATATAAAGAATTAAATAGAATAAAAAGGATATATTAAATGAGTGGATTTGAAAGACCAGTTTTAGAACAAGATGGAATAATTTTAATAACTTCAGGTGGACAAGAATATAAACTTGGATTAGATAAAGATATTGCTGAATTTAGATATATGGAAGATATGAATATGGGTTACCCTGTATTGGAAATAGTTATAACAGAAGCGTTATATAGTAAATTAAATGCTGGATTAATTGGATCTGGTTTAATTTCGGTCAAAAATTTAAAATATGATAAATTTGAAATTAAAGATACAACATTTAGAATTAAAGCTATTGGTGTTGCTACCCCTATAATGAATAAACCTGGACATGTTAACTTTATAAAACTAATTTGTCATCATTTAGACCAAGAAAGATTAATGAATTTAAATAAAAGTATTTTACCGAAAGGTTGCCCAGTTGAACGGAGAGTTAGTGATGTTGTAGAAATGGCACATACTGAAGCTAATTGTAAATTGGGAAATATTGTTGAACGAACTATGAAGTTGAAAGATTTTACAAGATGGAATTTATATATACCTTCAACGGCAGATGCTCAAAAAGTTATTGGTAAAATGGCACATACTGCAATGTCTACTTCAAAACGAGGTGGATATATGTATTTTTATAATAGAGATGCAATGCACTTTGAAACTGCTCAGCGAGTTATGTCTAATGAATATGATGAAGAGATAAAAATTTTAGAGGGTAGAAATGATTATGTTCCATATGATATAAAACTGGCACCACAAAATGATTTTCCGGCTATAACATTGGGAAATAGGAAACGAATTATAGCGTATTATTATACTATTAAAGAACCGTGGAGATATGATGCTTCTAACTTAATGACATATCCAAATTTACACGCTAGTAATATTACACAGTTATCTAGTAATGCTGGAAGAGGTTTAAGATCTTATTATTGTCATTGTGACCATGAAGATGAAGTCAAAGCCTTTGCAGAAAGTATGTATTTAGCACAAATTTTTAATATTAGTTTAGATTTAAAAATGATGGTAAATAGATGTGGAAATTTTAAAATTGGACAAGTTATACCGGTTAAATTTTTAAACGCTAGTCCGGATCAAGAGTTGTATCATAATATGTCTGATAAATGGTTAATAAAATCATTAGTTTTTAGATATACAACACAAGCCGTAAATTTAGATTTGAAATTAGTTAGAGCAGGTATTAACCATAGAGCAGGTCAATTTGCACCAGCGTAGGAGAAAAGATGTTTGATGTTGATTTAAATAAAATAGCCGGTGATTACCAAAAATCTAATTTTTATAGAGCAGAAGTAATGCAGGTTGATAATCCAGCCAGGTTAAATGCTATACAAATTAAAATATTTGGATTAACTGATGATTTTGAGAAGGATAGTTGTCAACCATGGTGTGAAATGCAATTCCCAGGGAGATTAATAGCATATCCAAATCCGAAGGATCATATTTGGATATTTCTTGAAAATGATGATATATTTAGACCTGTATATCTAGGAACTACATATAATCCCGCAGCTAAAACTCAAGAAGCACATAGAATACAATCGGGAGTTCCGGATGATAATTTTGAAGGTGAATTAACAACTCCTCCACATGAAAAGTTATCAGAACAACGATTATGGTGGAAAGAAACAACTTTAAAATCTTTTATGCCAACAGATGACCCTGAAAATCCCGGAACAATAGTTGATAGATGGACAACATTAGAATTTGATGATAATGATGGAGCTGAAAGGCTACAATTACAATTTATGAAATCTGAAGGATATATAACTTTTTCTAAAAAAGGTCATAATGGGTTAGAAATTTATACAAATGGAACATATAATATTGAAAGTAGAAATAAATATGGAGCTAAATATAATTCAATTTTACATAGAGATGCCGGTTGGAGAGTTATAACAGATAAAGATAATTGGATTACTTCATATGGAAATACACATATTCAAGCAGGTTTAGGTGTTGATGCCGATGGAAATATTAAATATTCTTTGAACCCTAAACAGTTACATTTAGAAGCAACTGGAAATGTAAATGTTCAAAGTTTAAATGGTAATTCAACTATGATAAGAGCGTCTGGAAATGGTGGAAAAGTTCAAATATCTGGAAATGATGGAATTATAATTGGTCCTGAAGTTGGAGATGGTGATATTATGAATCATGATAAAGATTCATATGATAGTGGTTTACATTCGTTACCAATTTTATTAGGAGATGGTAAAAAAGGTAGATATTTTTTATATATTGACGCTGATAATATTGAAGATGCTGGAAAAAAATTAGGAAGTATTAAACAATTTTTAACAATGTGTAAAATAATGATAGATATGTCTGATTTAGATTCAATAGCGAAAAATTTTGTTGGACAAGTTGGGGGTGGAATGGGTATACCTTTAGCAAGTTCAATTTTAGATAAATGGGAAGATGGATATAATAATTTTATGAATTTAGGAAATCAACATATGTTAGAATCGTGGGATAAAATTCGTATGAAGGCTATAAGGGATTAAAATGGGAAATAATTCGTCAAATTTTGTAGATGGTATAGAAACATTAAGAGATAATATCAGTGATGTTGAAACAGTTGTAAATCAATCTATTAATCATATAGTTAGTACCGGTTCAAATATTAGTTTAAATACAAGTGGTGGATCTAGTATAAGTTTTACAGGAATATTAAATGCCCCATTACCTCCAGATTTAGGATCAGATAGACCGCCGTTAATAGCGTTTAAAATTGACCCCGAACCAGAAGAATTACCAGGTATTGCGTGGAAAATTATTAAAGATAGAATTAAATTTTGGAAAGATAATTTTAAAAATGCTTCAACTGATATATCTAATGAACTTAAAAATATAGAAAACACAGCGTTTAACACATTTGAAACCATTGAAGATGTTGTTAACGCACCAGTTAAAACGGTTAAAGAAGCAGTTGGAACTATTGCACAAGTTGGAGCAAGTATACCATTATTACCATGTGTTACCGCAATAGATAAAGAATTACATGTGTTATCTTCATTATTATCAATATTAAAAGTTGTTTTAGGTTTATTAAAGAAAATAACTGGAATATTAAAACTTATATTTAAATTACCTTCACCTTTATTTGTAGTTAAATTTATTTTAAATATTTGTGGAGAAGCTGCACACGCTATAGCTGAAGCATTTGACAAAGATGAAAAAGATTCAACTGGGACAGATCCGAATATGTCGACTAGAAGTGATGCTGCTATTGCAACTTATAACATGGCAAATAAAAAATTACCACCAATAGTTAATGGAACCGGACAATATTATGGAACCGGTCCAGATGGAAAAGTTGGATATTATAATTTACCAGCAGGTGATGAAGATTTAATGAAAAAAAGTGAATACGATCCTAATAGAAATGGTGTAGTTGAAGAGGTAGAATGGGTAGATGGTTCCAGAATAATTAGCACTGGATTTTCAAAAAATCTAGGACCTGAAGATAATACGGTTCAAAAATGTTTAGATAAATTAGATCAATTATAGGAATAAATTATGGCAGTTAAAACATTAAAAGATGTAACAGAAATTGATGAAGTATATACATATTCAGATATTGATATCTTTATGAATATTGAAAATAATGATATATTACTTTTGAAAGATTATGCAAGTGTATATCAAGCAGTTTGGAATATATTAAATACCGATCCAGGTGAAATGCCGATGTTAGCTACATTTGGATTAAATTTAAAACGATTAATATTTGAACCAAATTCAAATTCAAGTCAAATTAAAAATATTATAATAAAAGGAATAGAAGCGTGGGAAGATAGAATAGAAATTGTAGATTTAAATATTTCAAAATCTGGAGTAGATAATAATGTAGTTACTTTAGAATTTATTTTTCAAATGGGTAATCAAACTATATTACAATCATATGATATAACTAAATAGAAGTAAAGGGTGAAAAATGGCTGATAAAATAAATTATGTATCTGGAGATTATGATAGTATAAAAACAGAACTTTTTGCAAAATTACAATCATTGCCAGCATGGAAAGATGTTCAAAATGAAAATAGTATAGGTAATACTTTTATAAGATTATATGCATATTTGGGTGATTTATTATTTTATAAAATGAATAAATTAACAAATGAAAGTTATTTACAAACTGTTGAAATAAAAGATAATATATTAAAAATAATTAAAATGTTAAATTATGTTCCACGAAAATCAACCGGTTCACATGGAACTGTTACATTTTCTATAAATTCTGCACATTATAATAATATAATTATTCCACAAGGAACATTAATTAGAAGTAGTGGAGGAATATCGTTTTACACTATTAAAGAATATGAATTAGTAATTGGAGACACCTCAGTAGATTGTAAAGTTATTCAAGGTTTACAACGGGAAAGTTATTTTAAAGGTGATGGAACCACTAATCAAGAATATTACATTAATATTGATAATAAAGATTATTATGTTGGAGAAGATGTATTTAAATATCAATCTGATGAATTTAAAGCTATTAAATTATATGTAAATAATACAGAATGGACAAATATTGATAATTTAATAGCAAGTGAACCAACTGATAAAGTTTACATAGTTGAATCTTTTAATGATTATGGTGTTAAAATACGATTTGGTGATGGGACATTTGGAGCAGTTCCAGCATTAAATGATGATATAAAAGTTATATATAATGTAAATATTGGAGTAGCTGGAAATGTAAATTCTGAAGATATTACAACTATTGAAACTTCAATATATGATTCAGCGTTATCACTTCAAACATTGACAGTTACTAACAAATTAGCATACATTAATGGTGGAGATCCCGAAACTGTTGAAGAAATACGATATAATGCTCCAAAATATTTTGCGTCTGGTGATAGAGGTATAACGAAGGAAGATTTTGAAGCTATGATTGAAAAAGATTTTGCAAATATTTTAGATATTAATATATGGGCAGAAGAAGACAAAACTCCACCAAATTTTAAATTATATAATCAAGTTAATATTTGTTTATTGATTGATGATGGAAATGGAAATATTGTCGACCCGGATGTAGATGGTTTAAATTATAATTCTTATTATGATGAAATTGATGATGTAATATCTGCTAAACGAAGTATTACAGTTTGGAGAAAATATCATGTCCCGAAAAAAGTTTCAATTTCGTTAAAAATAAATTATAAAAAATTAAGTAAATATATATCATCAGATATTGAAAGTTCTATACAAAGTGCTATTAATTCTTATTTTGTTGAACATGGTTATTTAGGTAACGATATTAACCATTCAGATATAGTAAATTTAATTGATAGTATAACTGGTGTGGATTACTGTTTTGTGTATTTAAAAAAAGATATATCTGATTTAGGTTATAATGTTAGAAATATATCAATTGATGAGAATGAATATCCATCATTAAATAATATAGTGTTTATAAGAGAATAGTATGAGAAAATTTAAAGATGTTCTACCTAGGTTATTTCCAAAACATTTCCAGATTAAACCGGCTAATATATATGTAAAATTAGATGAAGCATTGACAGATTCTGTAGAAATAGCAGATGCACGACTTACTGGTAGAATTAAACCAACTGATACAACTATACCTTATGATACTTTAACCGGAACTTTTAAATCTTCTGGAGTTGTTAAAATAGATGATGAATATATTAAATATACTTCTAATTCTGGAAATATTTTAAGTGGTTTAACTAGAGGATATTTAAGTTCCGAAGTTGCCGATCATTATAATAAAGAAATATTTACGGCAGAATTGGCAAATGATATTGATGCAAGTATTGAAACTATTTCAATAAAAAATTTAATTGGTGATCCTCCGGAATATGGTGGATTTAAAATAGATAATGAATATATAACTTATAGACATTATAATAAATATGAAGATACTTTCACATTTTATCAATGTCATCGTGGTGGAAATTTATCATTACCAACATCACATAAAGTAGATTCAAGTATTGTTGAATATGAAGAAACTATAATAAAACAGATAGATACTATAAAATATGATAAGAATATATGGAGTGCGAATTTAACAAGTAGTATCGGTTCTGATGATTTATTGATAAGTTTCGATAGTGTAAGTGGTGATGGTATAACTGAATTATCTGGTGAATTTAGAATAG
>Ga0256845_1002497_pt1 | contig 13283 bp, 11 predicted proteins | sample RiftiametaG_FD_189101 | JGI IMG/M metagenome (GOLD analysis project Ga0256845, IMG submission 189101) | Tube worm associated microbial communities from hydrothermal vent at the East Pacific Rise, Pacific Ocean - Riftia | ecosystem: Host-associated > Annelida > Integument > Unclassified ... | reverse complement strand
TTGCATCTGAGAAGGTTGGCTCCACTCATCCTAATATGGCAACGAGCCTGAATAATCTGGCGGAACTCTATATGTCCCAAGGTCATTATACCAAAGCTGAACCGCTCTTTAAACGATCGCTGGTCATCCGAGAAAAAGCTCTTGGTTCCGATCATCCCGATGTGGCAGAGAGCCTGAATAATCTGGCGGAACTCTATATGTCCCAAGGTCATTATACCAAAGCTGAACCGCTCTTTAAACGATCGCTAACCATCCGAGAAAAAGCTCTTGGTTCCGATCATCCCGATGTGGCAGAGAGTTTGAGTAATCTGGCAGGACTCTATATGTCCCAAGGAAATTATGCCAAAGCCGAACCGCTTTATGAACAATCGCTAACCATCCGAGAAAAAGCCCTCGGATCCCATCATCCCGATGTGGCAGAGAGTTTGAATAATCTGGCACTCCTCTATTATACCCAAGGAAATTATGCCAAAGCCGAACCGCTTTATAAACGTGCGTTAGCCATTTGGGAAAAAGCCCTAGGTCCCAATCATCCCGATGTGGCAACAAGCCTGAGTAATCTGGCATCACTCTATTATACCCAAGGAAATTATGCCAAAGCCGAACCGCTTTATAAACGTGCGCTGGTCATCCGAGAAAAAACCCTTGGTTCCAATCATCCTGATGTAGCAAGGAGCTTGAATAATCTGGCGACACTCTATATGTCCCAAGGTCATTATGCCAAAGCTGAACCGCTCTATAAACGATCGCTGACAATCAAAGAAAAAGCCCTTGGTTCCCATCATCCTGATGTAGCAACGAGCCTGAATAATCTGGCGACACTCTATATGTCCCAAGGTCATTATACCAAAGCCGAACCGCTTTATAAACGTGCGCTGATCATCCGAGAAAAAAACCTTGGTTCCAATCATTCTGATGTGGCAATAAGCCTGAATAATCTGGCGGAACTCTATAAGTCCCAAGGAAATTATGCTAAAGCTGAACCGCTTTTTAAACGTGCGTTGACCATCCAAGAAAAAGCCCTTGGACCCCATCATCCGAATGTGGCAATAAGCCTGAATAATCTGGCGGAACTCTATAAGTCCCAAGGAAATTATGCTAAAGCTGAACCGCTTTTTAAACGTGCGTTGACCATCCAAGAAAAAGCCCTTGGACCCCATCATCCGAATGTGGCAATAAGCCTGAATAATCTTGCGCTACTTTATAAGGATCAAGGAAATTATGCCAAAGCTGAACCGCTTTATAAACGTGCGTTAGCCATTTGGGAAAAAGCCCTTGGTCCCAATCATCCGAATGTGGCAACAAGCCTGAATAATCTGGCGATATTGTATCGTGCTACCCAAAGAAATAAAGAAGCAGAAAAATTGGAAAAGCGAGTAAAGCGAATAAGATCAATCAAGCGATAAAAATACAAATGAGGTTTGTCCGCCTAAATTATTATTTTTAGATATAAAGGTGCAGGTGGCGTATCATATTCTGCCTGAGACACTATTCTCTGAAGAAAACACATTGACGTTATGCTGTTAATTTTTTGATCATATATGGAGGCACAATATGAGTACATTAACAAAAAGAGCTACAGTCTATCTTGATCCGGACCTGCATAAGGCACTTCGACTTCAATCGATAGAGACCTCCCAGTCTGTCTCGGAACTAATCAATAACGCAATACGTGATGAGCTTATGGAAGATGCAAATGACCTTGCAATGTTTGAGAAGCGAAAGAATGAACCCTCACTTAATTTTGAGGATTTTGTGAAGGAGCTAAAGTTGGATGAAATCATATAAGATCACGATCAAGCAGTCCGTTAAAAAGGATCTTAGAAAAATTCCAAAAAAAGATGTAAATCGAATCCTTTTGGCCATTCAAACACTTGCAGAAAATCCAAGACCTGCTCAGTCAAAAAAACTTTCTGGTCAAGAGAGATATCGCCTGCGCCAAGGGAATTTATCGGATTCTCTACTCGATTGAAGATGAAAACCTTATTATTTGTGTGGTTAAGGTGGGCAATCGTCGGGACATCTACCGATAAAATTGAAATCGAGTTAAAACTCCCCGCCACCTAGCCCTCTTCATCGGCTCACAGAGTCGGCTCTACAACGGCTTCGCCGTAAAAGAAATCTTACTTCACTACTATCCGATACAAGTTTCACAGAATACTGACTTAGGCGAGCTGACCACCCCAGCGTCTAAATATCCAGAGCAATATTATGCGTCGTCGGTGCGGATGAAGCGGGCGATAAACATTCCGTCGCCTTCCCAAGGATCGATTTGAAGCATTCCACTGGTCGTTTCTCCGGTGAGTGGGGAGGGAAAGGGATCGAGTTTAAAGTTCGTATTTTTTTCAAGGAAGAGCATAACGACTTCTTCTGTTTCGGGACCGGTTTCGGTGCAGACGGCGTAAACGAGGACGCCACCTGGTTTTACGCAATATCGAGCGTTATCGAGAATTTTAAGTTGTCGATTTGCCGCTTGCATGACGTTGCGGTTTGAGCTTCGCCATCGCGCATCTGGATTACGTGCCCAAGTGCCCCACCCTGAACAGGGAGCATCGACGAGCACACCGTCAAAGGTTTTTTTAAAGGGATCGTCATTAATCATATTATGTGGCTGAATACGGATTGTGCGAATACCATATTTACGCGCTCTTTTTTTAAGTTTTTGGAGCGATTCAGGTCGAATATCTGTGGCGAGCACTTTTCCTTCTTGTTGCATAAGATCATTTAGGTGCAAGGCTTTTCCGCCGGCTCCCGCACAAGCATCCCACCAATCTTCACCTTTTTGCGGATTGCAAACATGTGCGACGCATTGTGAAGCGACATCTTGCACCACATATTTTGCATCTTGTTTTGGTAGAAGTTGAACCAACGATTTCCCACCGTCGATGGAAAGCGCGGTGGCCACAAAAGGGTGCGCTTGAGCACGCGTTTCTTTGTTTAAGATCTCAAGCAAGTCGGCTGGATTGTTTCGCGCGCGAATCCATGTGAGCGGTCGCGCTTGAAAGGCGACAATATATTTTTCCAATTTATCTGGATTGGTTACTTTTTGAAAACCTTCGGGAACCAAATCAATTATCTGGAGAGGTTGAAAGTCGGGTTGCTCTTTAAAGGCATCGTTTAAGACCTGCATTTTTTCATCTAAGGTTTTTTTATCCAGCAGGATTTCTAGTTTGAACGGGAACGTAGCTTGTTTTTCAAGGAACAAGAAACTTTCGCTAAGCGTTTCGTTATCAAGAGCAACGCCAAGTAAAGATGCTTCTTTTAGAGGAAGCTTTAGCTTTTCAACCGACCAGCCTCGCCATCGGAAAAAAGAAAAAATAGCTTGCGATAGAAAGCGCCGATCGCGCGAGCCAAACTCTTTATGGGTGCGGAAATATTGAGCCAACAAAACATCTGCGGGTCGTTTTTCGTCCAACACAAGTCGGTCGATTAAAGGTAAAAGTTCATCAAGAAGTTCAGTGTGTCGACGCAAAACTTTTTCGGATAAAGGTCTTTTTGGGATATCATTTTTCATAAAAATTTTCATTTCGGGATTGTACCTGCAATCATCTACAGGTATGTACAAGGCGTCATTTCTTACTGGAGAAAACAACAAATGTCAAAAGAACTCGGATATGTATTAATTACCCCGTACACATTACGGAAATCTAGAACAGGTGGTGTCTTAGGACGATTGCTTAGCACAACGGGGCTGGAACTTGTTGCAGCACGGATGTTTGGACCTAGCAAAGAGCTAACCAAACGCTACGCCGATTTGATTCGAAACAACGAGGAAGTTTGGCCCAACATTCGCGAACTACTTCCCGAATATATCGAGCGAGAGTTCGCTCCAACCGCCGATGGGCAGTGTCATCGCGTGTTGCTTTTTTTGTTTGAAGGAGAAAATGCGGTTCAGCGTCTGCGCGATGCCATTGGTGGATTTGAAGATTCCGTCGAAAGTGCCGACACGATTCGCGGAACGTACGGAGATTACATCACAAACAACGATGGCGAAGTTACCTATTTTGAACCTGCTGTTTTGGTGAGTCCTTCGGTTAGCTCCGTCAAAAAAACGTTAGCGTTGTGGAGCGAATTTTCTAAAGAAGACAGCGGTATTCTCAACCACGCGATTCGTCTTTCCGACGACTCGGAGATTGAACAGACGTTGGTGATCATTAAGCCCGACAACTTTACATTCCCCAGTTCGCGTCCAGGAAATATTATCGATCTCTTTTCCCGCTCCGGTCTGCGTATGATTGGTGCAAAACTACTTCACATGAGCTTGGAAGAAGCCTTTGAATTCTACGGCCCCGTTCAATTTGCCCTGCGCAATAAATTGGGTGGCATTGCCACGGATCGTGCGTGTAAATTACTCAAAGAAGAGTTTGACTTTGATATGCCCGACTCCGTTCAAGAAGCCCTAGCAAACACCTTGGGTCCCGCGTACGGAGATCATCAATTTTATGGAATCATTAAATTTATGACCGGCATCTGGGCACCCGATATTGAAGATGGCGATGCTACCGTACACGCGGAAGGATACGCTCCGTCGCTTGCTCTTATTTATGCAGGACACGATGCGGTAGAAAAAATCCGCACCCTACTTGGTCCAACCGATCCAAGAGAAGCGACTCACGGATCGGTTCGTAAAGAATTTGGAACCGATGTCATGATCAATGCCGCTCACGCTTCGGATTCCGTAGAAAATGCACAACGAGAAATGAAAATTGTGCAGATGGAAAACAACACGATTTGCCGATGGTACGAAAAATATTTTACAACATAACCCCTGAGAAAAAAACTATGTGGAAAGAAATACAACCCGCTCCAGCCGATGCTATTTTGGGATTAACCGAAGCATTCAACAAAGACACCAATCCAAAAAAAGTCAACTTAGGCGTAGGCGTTTATAAAAATGAACACGCCATCACCCCTATTTTAGATTGTGTAAAAAAAGCAGAGAAACAATTACTCGAAACACAAACCACAAAAGGATATTTACCCATCACTGGCGCACCCGCTTACGCTACCGCCGTTCAACAACTCCTCTTTGGAAAAGAGAGCGAACCACTGCTTTCTAACCGCGTTCGCACCATCCATTCCCCAGGCGGAACAGGTGCGTTGCGCATGGGTGCTGAACTCCTAAAAAAGTTTAACCCCACCGCAAAACTATGGGTCAGCTCGCCCACATGGGGAAATCATAAAGGAATCTTCACCGCCGCTGGATTCGACATCGAAGACTACCCCTACTACAACCCCGAAACAAAAAATGTGGATTTCGAAGCCATGCTCAGCACTCTTAAATCCGTTCCAGCAAACGACATCGTATTACTTCATGTGTGCTGTCACAACCCAACGGGTGTGGATCTCTCCACCGAACAGTGGGCTCAAGTAGCCCAAATCGCCAAAGAAAAAGGGTGGACTCCATTCCTCGACTTTGCGTATCAAGGATTTGGAGATGGAATCGAAGAAGATCGACAACCCATCGAAAACTTTACCGCACTCGGCATCGACTTTTTAATCGCCAGCTCCTTCTCTAAAAACTTAGGACTCTACAACGAGCGAACCGGCGCACTCACCTTGATTGCTCCTACTGCGGAAGAAGCCGATATCGCAATCAGCCACCTCAAACGTACGGTTCGGGTTTGTTACTCCAACCCACCTGCACACGGCGGTTTAACGGCCACAACCGTTCTTTCCGATGAAACCCTTTATGCTGAATGGATCGAAGAAGTGGCTCAGATGCGTCAACGCATTAAAGCGATGCGAACCGCTTTGGTTGACGGTCTTTCTAAGCGTGGCGTGAAGGGCGACTTTTCGTTCATCACACGTCAACGCGGTATGTTTTCCTTTAGCGGACTCTCCGACGAAGTGGTTGCCTGGTTACGCGAAAACCGCAGTATCTATATTGTAGGTGGCGGTCGTATTAATCTGGCAGGACTTACTCCCGAAAATATAGATGTTGTTTGTGATGCCATTGCAGAAGCTCTAACGCGACTCCACTAAAATGGGTGCCATTCACGCCAGTATCTCATCGCTTGGAAGCGCTGCTCCATTCGCCTGCCTCGCAATTTTTCTGCTCGCGAATATGTTGGTAGTCTGGCGGCTCGAAGTTCTTTCTAACAAAGGAGTAGAAGGAACCGTTCTTGGCACGTTGTTCATGCCTTTTTGTTCAGGTTTGGGCAACTTGGTTTTTGCGGGCGTGATGGCTCGACATCCCGAAAATGGAAACGATGTAGTGGTCAACTGCCTCTTCAACAACATCACCAACTTAACCCTGCTTATTGCGCTTCCTGTTCTGATTTGGGGCATGACCAAGATCCCTCTGAATAAGGGGAAAAATGCCATGCGCGAGCATCAAATTGGACGCTTATCGCTGTCGCTAAATTTGATTGCCGCTCTCTTCTTTTCCCTCTTTCTCTGGCTTCTTTCCTCCGACGGAATTCTCACCAGTAGCGACGGGTTTATTTTAATCGCACTCTTTTTCTTTTGGCAATGTTTTCATATTTACGACGTAAAGAAAACCAACCTACTCAAAACACAAAAATATCCAAAATCGCTTCCCATTGAAGTGATCCTACTGCTCATCGGTGCAGGATTTATTTTTATCAGCACCGACTGGTTGATCGAATGGTTTCAGCAACTTCAAAACCAACCCGATAGCGCAATCTCTCCCAAACTTCTTGGCTGGGGAAGTGGTGTTTTAATGGTTTTGCCCAACGCGCTCCTCGCCTTCTACTACGCTGCACAAAAACGGATGGATATTGTTTACACCTCACAATCTGGCGACGCGCACATCTGCATTCCCCTAAGCATCGGAATCTATGCCATATTCCATCCCATTATTGCAGGAACCTTTCTACGGCAATCCCTGCTCGTACTCATTGCCCTCTGCCTCGCGCACCTGCTCTTCGTTGTTATTCTCGGTCGACTCCCCCGTCTTTTTGCCATCACCTTCCTCATCGCCTTTGGCGTCTTCATCTGGATCGGTCTCGCCTAAAAACAACAGCTCTTACTGAATAAAATGCTCCGCAAGCGTAGCAAAATGAATTTGAGCTTGCATCCATTTCGGGCTTTTTGTGATTTCATCTGTATTCTTTTTCGTATTGTTAAAAAGAACGAAGCAGCTGTTTCCCATGCAAATATGCGCATCAAATCCGGAACCAAATCCTTCATGAGAAAAGGCAAAATCTCCAGCAAGCGCGGTGGCAGGATCAAGCGTGTCGTGTAGTGCCGCTATGTCTGAATGAAATTCCTGTAGACATTCCTCTTTTCGCTGACCTTCATATTTCAAAATTGTCCATCCAGCAGCTGTTTTTTCAGCAATAAGCCACTCGTCAAATACCGACTCTCCCATAACAGAATCCATATTTTCAAGCGCCTCTTTAATCCATTCCTGAGCCTTCTCCATCTTCATATTTTTTTCTCCAAATTTCCTTACCTACCCTAACAAAAACTAAATCGGCTCTGCGAGCTTCCCTTAAGAAAGAGCGTCTAATATCTGTCTAATTTTGTCAATCCATTTCAGGATTAGTGCGCTATTGATGATCTAACTTATTTCTTTTAGTTTTTCCAACATCTTATCATATTCATCGGCCGAAACTAAAAAACTGTGACAGCGATGTCCGCTGAAGGTTTCCGCTTTATCAACCAACGCGTTATCAAAAGGATTTAATACGGCGATCATGAGATCATCTCCGATGAAACCAAAAGGCAACGCTCCGTCGTGAATGGCAATGTCTATGGGGAGAATACTGCTTACACTTTTTGGGAGATCAAAGTGAGACAGAGAAATGTTTGGAACACCTGATTGCTCTGAAAGATAGTTTCTTATTTTGTTGATAATAGGCATTTTTCGATCATGAATCACATGAAGAACACTACAAGGAATATCAAGATTCTTAGAGGAAATCTCGGTGAGGTCGTTAAGAACGAGAGAATATTCTTCTTGAGAAAGCTGTTTTTCTTCATAGAGGCGCCATGCAAGAGCCAACTCTGTGGCAATGGCCGCTTCTGATTTATTTTTTGTTTTAGGCTTTTTTGCCCGAGTCGTACTTTTTGAAAACGAATTTCCAGACGTTTTTTTGGATGAGCTATCCGAAGCATACGCCTCTAATCTAGCACTGTGCGCAGCGACTTCATCGGAATGCGTTTCTTCAAAATTTGTCATTTTATCCAATACAAATTTAGATAACTCAGCATCTTTATTGGTTAATGAAACATCTGCAATTCGGGTTAGAAAATCAAATGCATCCTCGATATATCCTGCTTGAAAATAGGCGTTAAACAAGGCTTTCAGCGTCATAACATCGTTTGGCATGACCTCCAAAATTTGTTCTAACATGGTAATGCTCTCTTGCAGATCATTGTCGATAGGTTTTGTTCCTTCCGGCATCTTTGGCTCCTTGATTTATATAAAAGAAACTTTTACCGCATGAAGCAAGCCAACTCAAACAAAACCAACAGGTATCTTTTGTTTTTGAGAAAAATGAGTTTAAAGCTTGAATTATTGAGTGTTTTTTAGCGTAAATAAGGTAGTTGTTATATTTGAAGTACCAATTAGATCGATTTCGAACAACTTTCTAGATATGTAAGGAAAAATATGAATCAAACAAAAAAAACCCTTCTCGATTGCCTAAAAGATATTTGCTCGATAGATCCCGAGGCATATACAAAAGCAGAGCATGAAGCAATACAAAGCCAAAAACCGATTGAGCATTATTTACTAGAAGAAGGAATTGTTTCTGCTGTTAATTTGGCTTTAGCAACTGCCCAATATTTAAACATTCACCCGATTAGCTTGTCTGATTTTTCTATTGATCCCGAACTGCTCAAACTCTTAGACAAAGAGCACTGGGCACAATATAAATCAGTTCCAATTTGTAAAGTGGGATCTCGATTAACCATTGCAATGGCCGATCCTTTTGATGTAGTGAGTCTTGACGCAATTGCTTCCGCGACCAGTCTAGAACTAGACCGAGTGGTTGCGGTCTCTTCTGAACTAGACCAAATTTTTGAAACCATTGCTAAAGATTCTGGGCAATCGCTAGATGACCTTTTTAAAGACATTACGGACGATGATGAACTTGAACTTAGCGAAGAGATTGCTGATGGCGACCTAGATGAAAACGAAGTAGGTGGCGCACCCGTTATTCGAATTGTAAACTCCATTTTAATTGATGCTATGCGAACGGGAGCGAGTGATATTCATATTGAACCCATGGAAAAAAGATTGCGCTTGCGCAATCGTGTGGATGGCGTTTTGTATGAAACATCAAGCCCCCCCAAAAACCTTCAAAATGCTATTATTTCGCGACTAAAAATTATGTCAAACCTCGACATTGCGGAGCGGCGGGTTCCACAAGATGGTCGATTTAAGGTTAAAGCGCTTGGAAAAGAGGTGGACATTCGGATGAGTGTACTACCCACGGTGCACGGTGAAAAAATTGTAATGCGGATTTTAGATAAAACTTCTTTGGCTCCAAATCTAGGCGCCTTAGGACTAGACAAACTCTCGCTGGATAACTTTTCTTATGCCTTATCTCAACCATTTGGAATGCTTCTTGTTACGGGCCCTACGGGAAGTGGTAAAACCACAACGCTTTACTCTGCGCTTCAAGAAATTAATGTGATTGGAACCAATATTATTACCACAGAAAACCCGGTGGAATATCAGCTTGAAGGGATTAATCAGGTTCAAATCAACCCGGTGGTAGGCCTTACATTTGCAGGTGCGCTCCGCTCTATTCTCCGCCAAGACCCTGATGTGGTAATGGTTGGGGAGATTCGTGATGGCGAAACCGCTTCGATTGCGGTTGAAGCCGCACTAACAGGACACTTAATGCTGAGTACGTTGCACACCAATGATGCTGCGGGCGCGATTGCTCGTTTGGTTGATATGGGAATTGAACCTTTTATGTTGGCTTCATCACTTCTTCTTACACAAGCCCAACGATTATTCCGTCGCCTGTGTCCTGTCTGTAAAAAAGAGATCGATATTCCGTTAGAAATCTTAAAGAAGAATCGGGTTGATCCTGAAAAACTAAACCAAACTCAATTTTATAAACCTGCCGGATGTCCGAAATGTAATGGAGTCGGATATAAAGGGCGGGGCGGAATTATGGAAATTTTATTGATTGATGATATAATCAGACGTGCGGTCTTAGAAACTTCTGAAGCAGATCAAATTAAAAAAATTGCAATAAAAAATGGAATGAGAACACTGAGAGAAGCAGGATTAAGCCGAATCAGGGAAGGCCTCACAACCATTGAAGAAATTATGCGAGTAACGAGTGAATAATAGAGGAGGGAATTATGGCTAAGGAAAAAAATACTGCGAAAGGATCATTACCAGTGGTACGGGGTGCTCGAAAAATACGATTAAAGGAACTTGCTGTTTTTACGCGTCAGTTTTCCGCTATGTTGGGAGCAGGCATGCCATTGGTGCAAACCCTTTCGGCAATGGAAGAACAGACCACAAACAAAAATTTTATCCCCGTAATCTTTGGGGTTCGGAGTCGAGTGGAAGGCGGGATGATGTATTCAGAAGCCCTTGCTTATTACCCCTCTATTTTTGATGAACTTTATATTAGCATGATGCGAGCTGGAGAAGTGGGCGGTATTTTACCGAGCACAAGTGCACGTGTTGCAGACTTTTTGGAAGCAAGTAATAAATTACGCGCCAAAGTAAAATCATCCATGATGTACCCGACCGTGGTAATTATTGTTTCATTGCTTCTTGCCACCGCATTAATTATGTTTGTTCTTCCTACTTTTGTTAGTATGTTTGATGATTTTGATGCAAAATTGCCCGCATTAACCAAAGGACTACTGAGCTTTAGCGATCTGCTTACTTCTTGGTGGGGCTTTCTTATCTTAGGAGGAATTATTGCAATTGTCTTTGGAATAAAAAGCTACTACAAAACAGATCAGGGAGAATATAAAATTGATCAATTAAAACTTCAGTTTCCTGGGCTAGGCGAATTGGCAACCAAGATTGCTGTCAGCCGCTTTGCCTCTACATTCTCGCAGTTAATGCATAGTGGGGTACAAATTGTTGAATCCTTAGAAATTGTTGGTTTAGCAACAGGGAACCGCGTGATTGGAGACTCTCTCCTTGACGCCCGTAGCACTATTGAAGAAGGGCAACCTCTTTCCGAAGCATTACGATCCAACAAATTTTATCCACGTATGCTCATCCACATGCTTTCGGCGGGCGAAAAAACAGGACAGGTCGAAGAGATGATGGATAAAGTGGCAGAGTTTTATGATGATGAAGTGGAAACGATGTTAGAAGGTCTTACAGCAATGATCGAACCACTACTCATGGTTTTTGTTGGAGCCATTATTGGTACCATTGTGGTGGCGATGTTCTTGCCCATCTTTAAAATGTCTGCAATTGTCATGTAGAGAAATCTAAATGGATTAAAAAACGTGTAGGAGCAACGCTCTTGCACGTTTTTTGTATTTTGAAGATTGGATTCCTTCACAATCCGATTGAGCTACATGATTAATTTGCATACACTCCTCTTTTATTTATTAAGGAATGCTCATGAAAACAAAAGTTATTGCATTGGCGAATCAGAAAGGTGGCGTTGGAAAAACAACCACCGCGATCAACCTTTCGGCATGTCTCGCCGAAAAACGAAAAAAGATTTTACTCGTTGATCTTGATCCGCAAGCAAATGCCACTAGCGGGATTGGTTTAGAAAAAGGAACCAATCCGAGCATTTTCACCGCCTTATTAGGCGAGGCAAAAAGCACCGATTTAGTCATAAAAACCAACATCAAAAATCTTGATCTTATTCCTTCCGAGTTAGATCTTGCTGGCGCAGAAATTGTTATTGCCCAAATGGAAAATTATCTTCACCGGCTACAACAAGCTCTTGACCCCATTATAAAATCAAATCATTACGATTTTATTCTACTTGATTGTCCACCCTCGCTTGGCATCCTTTTTATGAACGCCCTTAATGTGGCGGACGAAGTTCTTATTCCACTTCAATGCGAATATCTTGCTCTCGAAGGTTTAGGCGTAATGGTTGATGTGGTGGAAAAGATTCGCGAGGCAGGCAATTCCCGTTTACACATTGGTGGAATTGTAATGACCATGTACACCGTCAGCACCAATCTTTCTCAGCAGGTGGTGCAAGAAGTGGTAAGATACTTTGGAGATCGTGTTTTCGAAACGCTCATCCCACGAAATGTTCGCTTGGGAGAAGCCCCTAGCTACGGACAATCCATCATTCAATACGACCCCCACTGCGTGGGTGCTGCCGCCTATCGAAATCTTGCAAAAGAGTTCATAAAAAAGCAGAAAAAATCGGCAAAATCGTTTTCAAAAAACGAACTTCCCACCCTCTCTGACGTGATCGACAAATAGTATAAATTAATGGCATCCATTGCACAGGTTGTTATAGAAATTTCGTTGAATCGAGAATTTGATTATCGGATTCCAGCCCACTTGCAAAAGACCATTCAAGTTGGATCGCAAGTGATTGTTCCGTTTCGTTCGCGCGAGCTACGCGGTTTTGTGGTCGGGCTTTCCGACACCAGTCGATTTTCAGGATCGTTAAAATCAATTGCAGGTTTGGTTGGCGAAAAACCACTTATTCCCGATTCCATTATGCAGTTAGCTCGATGGATGGCAGACTATTATTCCGCACCCATTGAATCGGCTGTTCGCACCGTTCTTCCCAGCGCCGTTCGCAAGCGCGGAGCACAACATAAAAAACAATTAATGGTCTCGTTAAATGATGCCGCAGCGAATCTAGACGAAAAATTGCCCGCAAAACAAAAAAAGATTATCGAGCTTCTTCAACAACAAGGAGACACCTTACTCACCTTAATTAAATCGCTCGTTAATTGTTCAGAATCACCGATCCGAACCTTAGAAAAAAATGGATTCGTAAAAATTGTAGAAGAACGTATTTTGCGCGATCCCCACGTTGGAATTGAACTTTTAAAAACCGATCCTTTAACCTTAATGAAAGAACAGCAAACCGCACTTACTAAAATTATTACCGCCATGGATCAAAAAAAACCAGGCGTGATTTTATTACACGGCGTAACGGGAAGCGGAAAAACCGAGGTTTATTTACAAGCAATTCAACACGCACTGGATCAAAATCAAGGAGCCATTGTTTTGGTTCCAGAAATTGCGCTTACGCCCCAAACCGTGGATCGTTTTCGGGCGCGATTTGGGGAGTGCGTGGCGGTATTGCATTCGAGTTTGTCCGATGGCGAACGACACGACGAATGGCATCGTATCCGAAACGGAGAAGCTCAGATTGCAATTGGAGCAC
>Ga0256845_1002495_pt1 | contig 13294 bp, 8 predicted proteins | sample RiftiametaG_FD_189101 | JGI IMG/M metagenome (GOLD analysis project Ga0256845, IMG submission 189101) | Tube worm associated microbial communities from hydrothermal vent at the East Pacific Rise, Pacific Ocean - Riftia | ecosystem: Host-associated > Annelida > Integument > Unclassified ... | reverse complement strand
CCTATCTCGGCCCCCTGGTGCAGCACCACAAAACCCGCGAAGCGGCGAAAAGCGGGGCAACACGGATCCCCCTGGTCGCCGAGCAGGTCGATGAGGGCTGGATCGTCTTTGTCTCCGAAATCAGCGGCCACGCGGCGATCCACCGGATCCGATCCTCCGCGCTCGAGCGCGAGATCCTGACCGACAGCGAACTCGCCCACTACCCGGTCTGGCCCCTGCCCGCGGGTGACCTACTGGCGATCCGGGTGCTGGAGCCGACCCCAGACGTGCACCTGGAGCAGCTCCTCAGGATACGCTCGTCGGGCGAAATCCAAGAACTCGGCGAAGCCCGCGGTCGGTTCCGCAGCCCCAGCGTCGCCCCTGATGGCAGCTGGGTGGTCTACGAATCCGATCCCACGAGCTTCCGCGACCTCTACCGCCGCGACCTGCAAAGCGGTCAAGTTCAGCGGCTCAGCGACAACCCCGAGGGTAATTTTGAGCCGACGGTGAGCCCCGACGGCCGCCGCATCGCCTTTATCTCGAGCCGCGACGGCAATGCCGAACTGTACATCATGGACGCCGACGGCAACGATGCACGCCGGCTGACCCATGACCTCGGCAATGACAGCTCGCCGAGCTTCTCGCCCGATGGCCGCCACCTCCTCTTCACCAGCGACCGCAGCGGTGAACCGCGGATCTACATACTGAGCGCTCCGCAGCTCGACGACGCGATCCAAAAACCGCCGCGTCGACTCACCGGGGATCGCGATCTTCAAGCCGAGTCCGACCTGAGTTGGTCACCCACGGGCGAACGCATCGCCCTCGTCGGCGTCGGCGAGCACATGACAAGCCTCTGGGTCGCGGAGGTGCCAAGCGGTCATCTCCGCCGCCTCACCGATGATGGGGCCCTCGACCAGGGGCCCTGCTGGTCCCCCAATGGACGACACATCGCCTTCTCGAGCAACCGCGACGGCGAGCTCGACATCTACAGGGTCGAAGCCGAAGGCGGCACACCGATCCGCTTGACGCAATCCGCAGGGGCCGACTGGCTGCCGCGCTGGATCGCCGACAGCAAACCAGCCGCCACCGAGCCAGCCGCCGACGACCCACGGCCCACGAAGGCTCGACCCACGGCGCTCCAACACGGCTAGGTCGCGGGTCGCGGCTCGGCATCGCAGGCACTGATGGCCAGGATGCTACCGCTGGCCCGGCCCGAGCTCAGGCTGAGCAGCTCGGGACGACCATCGCGGTTGAGGTCGCCGACGAGTAGGGTGTCGGTCATCGCCGGCAGCGGCGAAGCGCTGAGCTTGCCCAGACCGCCGCGACGATCGGCCGGGAGTTGCTCGATGCCATCCCCTGCAGCCCGTGGCGCGAGCACATCGGCATAACCATCCCCGTTGACATCGACGAGCTGGAGGCTCGCCGCGTCCGCGGGGCCGAAGTAACGAATGCCGAGGAAATCAGGCTCGGACGCGCCATTGCCGAGCAAGAGCACCGCCGAGGGCGAACCCCCTTCTGCACTTCTCTCGGTGAGCGCGACGAGATCGGCATTGCCGTCGCGGTTGATATCCGAAGCCGCAAGCGCCCTGCTCGAGCGACCGACCTCGATACGCATCCACGGACGAAAATCACCGCCCTTCCCTTGATGCAGGGTCAACGTCGCCCGATCCCCGCTTCGGTCGTGGAGCGTCGCCATGTCGATCAGCCGATCGCCGTCAAAATCCGCGAATGCGAGTCGCTCTGGAGTGATGCCACCGGGTAAACGGACCTTCTCGGCGATCTCAAACTCACCTCGCCCGTCGCTCGTGAGCGTGACCAGTCGCTTGCCCTTCGAACCGAGAACAATGGCATCGAGAACGTCGTTTCCGTCGATATCGACGACCACTAGGCCAGCCGGGTAGAACGGCAAGGGGGTCGCTCCCGCGATAAAGCCCCCAGCTCCATCGCCGAGCAGCACATGAAGCGCGCTCGGCTCACTCGGGCTCGCAGGCCCCGACGCCACTAGTAGGTCGACCGATCCGTCGAGGTTTACATCCGCCGCGGCGATCGCCACAGGTGCGCCGTTTAACTCGAGAGAGGTCGTTCGCGAGAGATCTCCATCACCTGAGTTAAATGCAAAAAACAGTGCTCGGCCACGCTCTGTTGTGGTGATCGCGACGAGATCAAGTGTTCCGTTGCGATCTAAATCGGCGAACGTAGCAGCCTGAACCGGACCCGGTAAGGCGACAGTGCCCGCCTCTCGCCAACAGGGCAAGGGCACCCCGCTTTCGCCAAGAACCGAGGGCAATGCCTGTTTGAGCGATGTCTTGACGGTCGGCACACAGGCCATCACCGAGAGCGACAGGAGCGAGAGAAGGATCTTTGTGGTCGCCATCGCTATGCCAACGCCGGGCCCAGGCCCGTCCTTACAGGACCCGCAAACTATCATTCCACCAGGTCGTCCGGGACCCGCTACAGACCACACACTCATCGCCGAGCCGCGCCGGCAATTCGCACCTGACCACGAAGGAGGACATTTTGACCCATGTATTTGCCCCAATGCAGCCAATCCCCTCTGCGCCCAGATCCGCGCAATCCATCTTTGATTCCACTCCTGTGATCGCTCGCCATTGTAGGTGCATGCTCTTCTTAGCGAGTTCCTGCGAAGACCCGGACAGCTCGACCCGCGCTCGGTGATCCCGCGCACCTTCGCCATTGCCAGCTGCCTCTGCGCAAAAAGCAGCAATCTTGCGCCAGGGTAGGGATCGATTCGCTCCTCTCTTACCCCCCACTAAATGACGCAAAAGCTTGCCGGCGCAAGGAGTTGCCGGCAGGATGGCAACAGCCTCTGTTCAAGTCCGCCGACGCGATCCACAGACAACGCCGTCCGGACTCCTACGACGAGAAACACGAACATGTCCAAACTCCCAGCACTGGCCTCAGTCTTTGCCCTCACCCTAGCCACCACATCTTCTGCGGCAGCCGCCGAGTCGGCTAGCGGGGGAGCCAGCCTCTCGAGCAAAGACGGCGTCAAGACCAACAGTTCGACAAAGAAGTCGAAGAAATCTAAGAAGGCAAAGAAAGACCAAAGTGGCACGCCCTTCATGAAGCGTCATGCGCCGACCCGCGGCATGATGGAGGTCGGCATCTTCGGCGGCATCATGCTGACATCGCAGCAGCACGAGCTCTACGACCCCGCCAACGCCTGGGTCCGCTACAAGAAGATCGCACCCGATATCGGCCTGCGCTTCGCCTACTACCCGCTCGCATTCCTCGGCATCGAGCTCGAGGGCGCGGTAATGCCGACCAAAACCGAGACCGACCAAAGCGCGATCCTCTACGGGTTCCGCGGTCACCTCTTGGCCCAGCTCCCCCGCCGGATCGCTCCCTTTGCCTTGGTCGGAATCGGCGCCCTGGGTGCCTCTAGCGAGACGCTCGGCGCAGACGTCGACCCCGCCCTGCACTTCGGTATCGGCGCCAAGTTCTTCATCAACGACTTCCTCGCGCTCCGCTTGGACATCCGCGACAACGTCTCCGCCGCAGTCTCGGTCGCCAATGGCCGAACCAACTACATCGAGGTTCTCCTCGGCCTCTCGGCGACTTTTGGCCGCAAAAAAGAGGACAAAAAGAAGCTCGTCGACACCGACGGCGACGGCCTCTACGACGCCGGCCAGGGTCTGCCCAAAAACGAAGAGGACGCCTGCCAAAACGAGCCCGGCCCCGCATCCAATCGCGGCTGCCCGCTCATCGACACCGACGGCGACGGTCTCTACGACCCGAACCAAGGCGGCGTCTCCGAGGCAGACACCGACAAGTGCCCGAACGAGGTCGGACCGCGCTCCAACCAGGGCTGCCCGCTCATCGACACCGATGGCGACGGCCTCTGGGACAAGGGCCAAGGCGCTCCGCCCGAGGAAGAGGACGCCTGTCCCAACGAGCCCGGTCCGCGCGAGACCCAAGGCTGCCCGATCAAGGACACCGACGGCGATGGCTTCCCCGACAAGGGTCAGGGCCAGCCCAACGAGGACGAGTGTCCGAACGAGCCGGAGACCCAAAACGACTACCAGGACACCGACGGCTGTCCCGACGAGGTCCCCGCAGCAGTCGCGAAGTTCACCGGTGCCATCCGCGGCATCAACTTCGACGTCGACAAAGACACGATCAAGAAGAACTCCTCCAAGACCCTCAAGGCAGCGGTCAAGGTGCTCAAGGACTTCCCGGGCGTGCGCATCGAGGTCAGCGGTCACACCGACCCCGACGGCGGCCGCGATCACAACCTGGACCTCTCGCGCCGGCGCGCCGAGGCGGTCAAGAAGTACCTGGTCGACCACGGCATCGATGCCAGCCGCATCGAGACCCGCGGTGCCGGCCCCGACGAGCCGATCGCCGACAACTCCACCCGGCGCGGCAAGGCCAAGAACCGCCGCATCGAGTTCAAGCTCCTCAAGGGTGCACTGGCAAGCGGCTAGTCTGCCAACACATACAAGCCTCTTCACGGGGCATGACGGGCCGAGGGGTTGCACCCTGCGGCCCGTCCGCATTTAAGTCGGGCATGCCGCGGCATCCTGGCTCTCTCTCGAGCCCGTCGAGCCCGTCGAGCCCGTCGAGCCCGTGCTCCCGGCCCCCAGAGCCAGAGTTCGAAGCTCTAGCTCAGCTCGAGATCTGGATCTGGTAGCGATCCAGCTTGCGGTAGAGCGTCTTGCGATCGAAGCCGAGAACCTTGGCGGCGAGCGTCTTATTGTTGCCAACCGCCTCGACGACTCGCGCGATGTAGCGGCTCTCGACCTCTTCCATCGTCAACAGCTCGGAGGGATCATCGCTGGCGACGACCACGTGCGAGCGCTCGTAGCTGCGGATTTTCTCGGGCAGATCCTCGACCGCAATCTGCTGGTAGCGGGTCAGCGCGACCGCCCGCTCGATGCAGTTGCGGAGCTCGCGAACGTTGCCCGACCACGAGTACGCGAGCAGACGCTCGGCCGCCGACGACTGGATGCCGAGCACTTTTTTGGAATTTTGCGCCGCGAACCTGTCGAGGAAATGCTGCGCCAAAAGCAGGATGTCACCGCCCCGAGCCCGCAGTGGCGGCAGATGCAAATGGATGACGTTGACCCGAAAGAAGAGATCCTCGCGGAAGCGACCCTCGGCGACGGCCGTCTCGAGATCGACGTTGGTCGCGACAACCGTGCGAATGTCGAGGTGTCGCTCTTTGTTGCCACCGAGCGGCCGTATCACCCGCTCCTCGAGCGCCCGCAGGAGTTTGGGCTGCACGGAGAGCGGCAGGTCACCGATCTCGTCGAGAAAGAGCGTACCGCCCGAGGCCTGCTGCAAGAGACCCGGACGCTCGTTGCGAGCATCGGTGAAGGCCCCGCGCACATGACCAAAGAGTTCGCTCTCGAAGAGACCCTCGGGGATCGCCGAACAGTTGACCGCAACAAAGGGGCCTTTTTTTCGGCGGCCACGGGCGTGCAGCGCTCGCGCGGCGACCTCCTTGCCAGTGCCCGTCTCACCGGTGATGAGCACCGAGACGTCGGTATCGGCAACCCGATCGATGAGGTCGAAGATCTCGTGCATCGCTTGGCTGGTGCCGATGATCCCAGAGTCCGCGAGGGGCCGACGGGCCGCGATCACTTCTTTTAGCCGCTTAACTTCCTCGCGGAGCTTGCGCTCGCGAACGACTCGCTGCATGCGCACAGCGGTCGCCTCGAGATGCAGCGGCTTTTGGATGAAGTCGTAGGCGTCGGCGCGGATCGCCGCGATCGCCGTCTCTAAGGTGGCGAAGGCGGTCATCACAACCACCGGCAACTCGGGGTGATGGGTCGCGACCTGCTGACAAAATGCGATGCCATCCATACCGGGCATCTGGAGATCCGTGAGCACCGCATCAAACACCTCGTCGGGCACGGCGAGCAGCGCCAGTGCCTCTGATGCGGACGAGAGGGTGACAACGTCGAGCTCGTGCTGGCGAAAACCCGCCGCTAGCAGCTCGCAAAAATCGGGGTCGTCATCGACGATGAGAACGCGGCCAAACATCGCAGTCCCTCCTTGTAATCGATCGTAGACCCCCCTTCAACGGACCGACTCGCTCTGGACGATTACGCGCACCCGACGACGTTCGAGAGATGACGCCCCAGCCGACCAGAACAACGCTCCACGGTCTGCAACTCGGGCTTCGCGGTAGAGTGACGCGATGACGCCCGTGCATGTCGAGAACGCCGAGGCCTTCGAGATCGTGACCGGCGCGGATCCCCGCATCCTGCTCCTCTGCGAGCACGCCTCGCTCCGCCTTCCTCCACCCTGGAATTGGCCCCAGGAAGATGCCTGGATCGTCGGCACCCATTGGTCGATCGATCTCGGCGCCCGCGAGCTCACCCTCGGACTCGCGGCCGAGCTCGACGCGTCGGCTGTGCTCACTCGCTTTAGCCGTCTGCTGATCGATGCCAACCGACCACCCGACTCCGCCACACTCCTGCGCAACGAGGCCGAAGGCCGACGCGTGCACCTCAATCACGGGGTCAACGACGACGAGCGAGCACAACGGCTCCGCGACTGCTACCACCCCTACCACCGACGGATCGACAGCTTCCTCGAGGCCCGACCGCAGGCTGTGATTCTTTCGCTGCACACCTTCACGCCGGTCTACGAGGGCACGACCCGAGACCTCGAGGTCGGCGTGCTCTTCAACCGAGAGGCGGAACTCGGGCGGCGCTTTGCCCAGGTGATCGGCGAGCAGGGCTGGCAGTGCGCCCTCAACGAGCCCTACTCCGGCGCCGATGGCTTCGCCTTCTCACCAGAGCTGCACGGCGAGCGGCACCGACGGACCTGGCTCGAGCTCGAGATCCGGCAGGACATCGCCGTCGACGAGACCCGTCGGGCCCAGATCCTGGCTGCGATCGTCGCAGCCACCCGAGCAACGCTGCTACCCCCCGCGCCCCCCACACGATCAAGTTGAGCAAACCATGACACCGACGACTCCCCCCTGGCCGGCGATGCCCTTTGCCGTCAGCGATCTCGACCGGGCCGACGCTCGCCGCCGGGATCCCGAGTGGCTCGCAGCCCGCCTCGTCGACGAGCGCACCCGCCTCCTACTCCTCTGGCGCGGGCGCCCGCTCTGCGACAGCTCGGGCGCCCTGAAGCTGCTTTCGCCGGGCAGTCGCGCCGAACTCATGGCCTCTGCGGGAACGCCGATTTTTCTCGGCCTGCGGGCTGCAGACGCGCTCTTCGCCCACAGCCTCGAGATCGACACGTGTCCCCAGGAGACCCTCGGCCCCGGGGAATTCTTCAGCGAGGCGCGAGCCGCTGCCGCGAGCCTGTCGCTGGCGGACTCAAGTGCCTTCGCCCAGGCCCGCTCGCTCTTCGAGTGGCACCGCCATCACGGCTTTTGCAGCCGCTGCGGCGCCGCCACAACGATCACCCTGGCCGGCTACAAACGCCGCTGCCCGGCCTGCTCCGCCGAACATTTTCCGCGCACAGACCCGGTCGTGATCATGATGATCACACGGGGCGATCGCTGCCTCTTAGGTCGGCAACAACGCTTTCCGCCGGGTCTTTTCACCTGCCTCGCCGGCTTCATCGAGCCCGCCGAGACCGTCGAAGATGCCGTCCGCCGCGAGTCCTTTGAGGAGGCCGGCATCAGCTGCGGCAGAGTCCACTACCTCGGCTCACAGCCCTGGCCCTTTCCCTCGCAACTGATGATCGCCTGCGAAGCCGAGGCCAACGACGAGCAGATCACGATCGACGGCCACGAACTCGAAGAGGCCCGCTGGTTCGGTCGCGAAGAGCTGCGCTCGATCCTCGCAGGCGCGGAGGTGGGCCCGGGCCCGTGGATACCTCCTCCGATCGCGGTCGCTCATCACCTGATCCAACGATGGGTCGCGCGGCCGAAGACTGCGAGCTGACGGGGCTCCGCAGCGGCTGATAGGCTCCAGGCGGCGACGATGGGCTCAGCCGACAACAGCGAAGGCAAACGAGCGCCGACGATCCCCGCAGATGTCGCGACCCAGCTCGCAGAGGCCGCCCAGAGAATGGGCGTCGCGGTGGCGATCGAACCCGGCCTCGACAGCGACGCCCCGCGGCTGAACATTCCCTCCAGCGGGCGCTACACGCTCGGCGCGGAGATCGGCAGCGGAGGCGGTGGCCGAGTGCTGCTCGCCACCGATCGCGACCTTCGACGCAGCGTCGCCCTCAAGGTGCTCGCCTTGCGCCACGTCGACGCGGCCCCGAGGGTCCAGGCATTTTTAGAGGAGGCGATCATCACGGCCGGGCTCGAGCATCCCAACATCGTGCCGGTCTACGATCTCGGCTGGAGCCCTAGTTTTGGCTTCTACTACACGATGAAGCGGCTCACCGGACGCCCGCTGTGCGACCTGCTCAACGGCCTCCGTCGGGGCGACCCCGAGGCGACCGCTAGCTTCGGCCTTTCCCGCGCTCTCTCGGCCTACGTCGAACTCTGCCGCGCAGTCGCCTACAGCCATCGCCGGGGCGTTATCCACACCGACCTCAAACCGGACAACATCGTCGTCGGCGAGTTCGGCGAAATCGTGCTCGTCGACTGGGGCATGGCCCTGCTCCTGGGGCCCGCAGGTAAGTCGCAGGCTCGCGCTCGCTTCCGCGGCGGCACCCCTACTTATATGGCCCCAGAGCAGTTCACAGAGGACGGCGGCAAGCTCGGCATCGAGGTCGACATCTGGGCACTCGGCGTGATCCTCTACGAGTTCTTGACCCTGCAGGTACCTTTCCAGGGCAAGAACGCCGAGGAGACGGGCATGCGAATGATGATCGAGCCGCTCGTCGCACCCTCCGAGCGGGCACCCACACGTGAAATCCCGCCCGGCATCGAGAAAATCTGCTGCCGAGCCCTCGAGCGCGACGCGAGCCGCCGCTACCCGAGCGTTGCAGAGCTACTCGCCGACATCGAGGCCTGGCTCGCCGGCACCCGCGAACGCATGCTCCGCGAAGAACGAGCGGCCCAAGCCCTCGGCCGCGCCCGTGATCTGCTCGACAGGCTGAAACACACAGAGGCGAACTTCTGCACTGTGCCCACGGATCGGGCCCCAACCACCGGCCCCAACGAACCCCCGGAGCTGCACGAAGTCGGGGCCAAAGACACGGATTCTCCAGCGCGAATCTCGATCTGCGAAGAACTCCTGGGGCCGTACGAAGTCGCGGCCAAAGCCCTCCTGCGCGGCCTCAACATCGACCCCAAAAATACCGACCTCCAGGCACTCGCAGGCGATCTTTACTGGCGAGTCTTCCGGCTCTACCCCCCGCAGACGGGCCCCACGACGGCGCTCAGCGAGCGCTGCATCAGCCTGCTCACAGGTCTTTTTGCCCGGGCCTGCGTGAGCATCGTCGAGTTCGGTCAGCAACTCACGGAGGCCGGCGGATTGAGGGAGCACATCGACACCGAAGCCACCCCGGCGGGGCACGATACGCTCTGGCTCTCGGTCGCGCAGGTACTCGCAAACCCAAAAGGCGACGCACACGGGGGTGCTGCGATGCAGACGATGCTCAGACGGCTCGCCTCGCTCAAGGAACTGCCGCTCTTTCAACGTATGCCCTCGGCGGATCTGTTACCGGTCGCCGACGCCTGTCACGAGTTACTGCTGCCAGCGGGCTCGCTGATCTTTCGCCAAGATGATCCCGGAGACACCCTCTTTGTCCTGCTCTCAGGCCGCGTCGACATCCTCCGCGATGGCGAGGTGATCAACACGCTAGGCGCCGGCGAATCCCTGGGCGAGATCGGCGTTCTCGGCGAAACCAAGCGCACCGCAAGTGCCCGCGCAGCCACAGAGATCCGCGCCCTCAGCCTCGACGCCCCGCACTTTCGCAGGCTCGTGCGCGACAACGGCGAGATCGGCCTCGCCGTGATCCAGGCACTCAACGATCGCCTGCAGGTCGCGACCCGCCGCGAGGCCGCCCTTCGAGCCCTCACCAGCACACTGCTCGAGCAAGACGAGCGCGACACGTCCGAGACTTAGACGGCCGCGGCTCCGTCGCCGACGGTGTAGCAGGTACCGCGACCCATGCCGTGACGGGTGAGATGACCGTGCTTGACCAGCTGACCGATATGGAAGCGGAGCTTGCGACGACCCATGCCAGTGCGCTCCTCTAAGGCCTGCATGGTCGCCTCTCGAAGCCGGCGCACAATCGGCACCAGCAGCTGCACCGCCTGATCGAGACTCAACGCCTCTTCTTCGGTGCCGATGCGCATAGAGGCCTTCTTGGCGCTCCTCTTGGCGGCTTTTTTCTTGGCCGCTTTTTTCTTCGCTTTTTTCTTCGCGACTGTCTTGGCTGAGGTCTTTGCGACCTTCTTGGTCGCTTTTTTCTTGGCGACCGTTTTAGCCACCTTTTTCTTGGCGACTTTTTTCTTGGCGACCTTTTTCTTGGTCTTTTTCTTGGCGACCTTTTTTGTCCGCCAAACGGTCACCGGTGCGGCTTCGAGTTCTTCGACCTCTTCGACCTCTTCGAGTTCTTCGAGTTCTTCGAGGTTGAGCTCTCCGTTGTCATCGACTTCGTCGTCGACTTCGTCATCGACTTCGTCGTCAAACGGCCCCCAACTGATACTCTTGGCTTCGGCTTCGGCTTCGGCTTCGGCTTCGACTTCGACTTCGGCCTCGGTTTCGACCTGCACTTCGTGCACCATCGCCTCCGCGGCCTGCTCTTCGACCTCGGCCTGCTCTTCGACCTCGGCCACCTCGGGAGCCAAGACTCCGCGAAGCAACACCTCGGCGAAGTCCGCGAGATTGAGCTGCCCCAAAGCCTCGCCCCAACCGATGCCATGGGCGGCGTCGATGACCTCGCCCATCGTCGTCTCGGGGCCGAGCTCTTCGGCGAGCACCTCTAGCACCGCGCGACGCTGCTCTCGTGGCAGGTTGCTCCGGAAGTGATCGTTGTAGTTGGAGGTGCGCGACACGGCGCGCACAATAACACTCGCATCCGCGCGTTCAAGCCCGATGCGTCCACGGATTCAGAAGCGAGACCCCGCTAATTTTCGGGACTTTGCAGCCCCGAAGTGAGCGGCTCAGCACTACCGGGCTCGACGCTGCCGGGCTCAACAGAGATGAACTCCCCCTCGCTCTCGCCCTCCTCTTCGATCACCGGCCTGGGCACATAGCCCTCGATGGGTCGCTTGCGTTTGCCGCGAATCCTGCCCTTCGTCACCATCACCGGGATCGGATCGGCGAGCCGGTAGCGATATCCGCGGGTCTTGAGCCTGATCCGGTGCTCCACGCCCTCCCACTCGAAGGCCCGACCAAAGCCCAGCGGTGTTTGACCGACGCGCTCGAACTCACGGTGCATGAGAATAAAGGAAAAGAGGCGGACCGCGTTCATGTTGTAGAGGCGGTGACAGCCGTGAGAGAAGCGGCGCATGATCGACATGTAGTCGACCGATCCGTGGGTCCGGATCTGGTTGTCGATCTCGGACTTGACGTTGCCCTCTTCGTCCTTGATCTCGCGGATATGGTAGGCCGCGACCAGGCCGTAAGCGGAGGCGTAACCCGGGCCCATCTCGTCGTAGTTGACCGCGAGCTGGACACGACCGTCGAGCCAGCGCCGCCTCAAGAGATCCCGCGGCGGCGTCGAAGCGGGCGGGATCCAAGTGGGCCCAGCGACGATGTCTCGCCACACACGGGCGCCGACATCCGAGTTTTTGTACTTGAGCTGCTCGACGCCCTCGTACATCTCGGTCCGCCAGGAGCCGATCGTCGTCGGCCAGTGCACCAGCGGGATCCGCTGCTCGCGGTAGGTCGTGTAGAGCGTCAACTTGGGCCGACGCTGCCGCGGCTGGCCGAGTTTGCGGCCGTCCTCGGCGTAGGGAAAGTCGTACCAGATGTCGCCGCGATCGATGACCGCGTCGAATTCCATGACATCGCTGTAATAGGCCGGCAGTGGCGGCATGCGAAACGCGACCATCAAGCCCTCAAAACCCTCGGGATCGAGACCGGCGAGCTCCTCTAGCTTTTGCGCGGCGCTTTTTGGATCGTCGAGACCGAGGCTTTTAAGAGTCGTCTCGGTGAACTCGGTGAGCAGATCCGGAAGCGCATGCTCGACCCCTTCTGCGTCCTTCCAGCGAAAGTCAGGGCGCCACTGGGCGGCGCTGCCATCCTCTAAGATGCCCATCGCGCTGGCCGTGCGCTCGGTCATCACCCGTCGCAGGCGCGCCTGCGCGGTCTCCCGTTGGGTGAGGCCGAGCACCGGCAGGTTGTCCTTGGTGAAGTGACCCCACCCCATCACCGCGTGCTTCTTCTCGAACTTGGCCAGGGCGTGGGTGGTCGCGTTGTCAAAGACACCCGGCTTAAATTTGCCGAGGCCGTCCTGACCATTAAAGAGCTTCTCGCAGCGAAACCGGCGTTGGGCGTGATCGATGACGTCGATCCGATCCTGAAGATCTCGCCAGCTCGCATAGGCCTTGGCAAAACGCGGGTCATCCTTGGCAGCCTCTAGATCCTTGGGATCCAGCCGTGCCTTCTTGAGCTTCTGCGCCAGGCTCTTGCGCAACCACGCGGCCTTGCGCTGATCTTTGCGGCCCTTGCTCACGTTGCTGTAGGCGATCACCCCGGAGAAACGCGAGAAGACCGTCGGATCAAAGCCCGCCGCGTCGAGGCAGGATTGGATCTCTTGAGAGAGCTTGACCTCGCCGAGCAGCACCCCGAGGGTCGGAGGGATCCCGTAAAGTTCGAGAAAGTTGCCCTCGTGGGCCCGCAGCGGCTGACCGTCGGCGTCGATCCGGTTGTTGGCGAGACCGATGTATTTCTCGCGATAATCGTTGGCCGCAGAGTCATCTAGGGCCACCGTCTTCTCGCTAAAGATGTAGGGCACCCAGGAATTACTCAGGTCAACAACGGTGTACCCCGCAGCCTCGGCCTCCGAGATCTCCATTTTTGTGGGCGCGCTGCCGTCGCCCTCGAAAACCCAGACCGCGCCCCCGGAGTGCTCAACCATGCTCGCCTTGGCCACCCGGGGCCAGATCGGCAGGGCGGGGGCCTTTGCGGGCTTATCGACCTCGGTTGCGGGATCCGCGGCCCCGGTCGGCGGCCGGGTTACACCCTGCTCATCGTCAGAATCGGCAGCAGGTCGGGTCGCCTGACAGGCCACCATCAGGCCGCAGACGATGCCAATCGCCGCCAGGTTGTGCCTGCCAGAAGTTTGTCGCGAGATCGCCCACATACGCAGGAGGAGCTTAGCCCGGCCCCGACGCACCGCCAAAGGACCCGCGCATGAGTTCCGTGCACAACGTGGGCCCTGCCCGCAGGCCGCCGCTCCTCCTCATCTGCCGAAGGCAGAGAAAAGTGCGCTCGCCCACGGACCCCACGCTTGCTGGGGCCCTCCGCGAACC
>Ga0256845_1002494_pt1 | contig 13301 bp, 11 predicted proteins | sample RiftiametaG_FD_189101 | JGI IMG/M metagenome (GOLD analysis project Ga0256845, IMG submission 189101) | Tube worm associated microbial communities from hydrothermal vent at the East Pacific Rise, Pacific Ocean - Riftia | ecosystem: Host-associated > Annelida > Integument > Unclassified ... | reverse complement strand
CAGGGCCGAGATTGGTACGGACGAATTCCACGGATGTCGGACGAGGACCTCGCGGACCTGATGGCGGCCTTCGAGCAAATCGTCCGCGAACAGAACGTGTTTCTGGGGATCTTTGGTATCGTCTAAAAATGAGGGGATAGCTCAGGATTAGAGGCTGTCGATGACAAGAGGGTGACAGACGTGAGGCAAGGTCGACACGTGTTGATGACTCTCTGTGTTCATTTCTATGACAGAAATGTGTCTGGTGGGTGTCAAAAATAGTTGGATGTAATTTTGAATTGTCGCGTATGGTTTGATCCGGTCGGTCGAATAAAATTCAGAAGTTCGACGTGAGAGAGAGAAGTTGAATGCCAGGTAGGGTCCAAAGATGAACTCCACGACCTTGTGCTTGGCGGTTCGAAAACTCGGAAACGTTGTGAAAAATGGTTTTGTTGTGCCGGTCGCTCGGCTGTGCATGTGGAGAAGGGATGTGTGCAGGAGTGACGGCGGGCGCGGCGGGCGCGGCGGGCGCCGTCAGACATTCACCTACACGATGTTCCCCTGTGTCATCGATCTGTGATTCGAGCAGGAGGTGAAGTCGCGAATGTGAGGACTGCGTGACCGATCGAATGGCCCCGTATGGAAAATAAGAGATGGTGTGATGGTGCATTTTACCGTTACGATCTCGAGTATGATGCGTAATTTATCATTGGAATATACTTTATTGTTGCTCGTAGCGGCGGGTTGCGGAGACGGCGCCAATCAAAGCGCTGTCGATGACCCAGGCAGCATCGAGGGATCTGGGGGTGCAAAAGGTTCGGAGGGTAACGAGAGCGAGGACGAGAGCGAGGGCAACCAGAGCGAGGACGAGGACGAGAGCGGGGGGCCAAAATTCGACGTCGGCTCTGAAACTTCGGGGGAGACCGGCGATGGTGGAACTGACGATGACTGCGAGGTACCCGAACACGTTGCTTGCGATGGATCGGGTGATGTAGCGAATGCTCTCGGCCTCAACTGCCCAGGGGAGCTTCAATTCACCGTCACTCAGGGTCCCGCGCAGGAAGGATGGGGGACCGCGTCGTCTTTTGGAACGACCAACGCCTTCGATCCTCGTGAGGGTTCTGAATACGTTACGATCGGTTCGGGGCATCTTTCTGGACTCGACCCACTTGGTGATTGTGTCGGTTCAGACATACCAGGTGCGGAGGTTGGGCATGCTCTTCCAGCACCGATTGTTCTCATGGATATTGCCTCAGGATCGTGCAGTGACGATGCGAGCCTGATCGGAACGGGTGATTGCTCTAACACTTTACAAGAAGAATTTTCGCAGACCACAGCGGGAGCCTTCGATTATACAGAGATTCGTATTGAGGCGACTGTACCGGCGGGCGCGACATCTTTTAGTTTCGACTTTGCGTATCTTTCACGGGAGTATCCAAGCTTCTGGGAGAGTCGGTACAACGATATTTTCTTCGGCTGGCTGGAGTCCGAGACTTGGACCGGCAATATTTCTTTCGATGCGATTGGCGCGGCGATCTCGGTCAACGCGGGCTTTATGAACTACCTCGATGCAGACACCGGGAATAAGAGTAGCACGGGTCTCAGTCACCCCGATTGTCCGACAGGAACGAACTGCAGCGCCCCCGAACTTCACGAAACCTGTCTAGAAGGTCATGGCGCAACCGCATGGCTCACGACGGAGGCCGAAGTCGTTCCTGGCGAAAATATGGTGTTGGTGATCGCGGTTATGGACCTCGGCGACCCGTACCTCGATAGTTACGCCCTTCTTGACAACTTCGCATGGGGTTGTACCGAAGGTCCGCCACGTACAGCTCCGGCGGGCTAGAAGCTCCGATGTCCGCCTCGTTGTCGTGTGAACGAGGTGGAGGACATTGCGCGGGAGGCCGTGGCTTACGGCACGAGAACATAGTTGGACAATGACTTTTCTGAGTTGCACCAATCACTCTGACGTTCGCCATTTGCACACATGTCTTGCTTAATTCGGGCTTCGTTGGGCCAAGGGAATAGAGGCTCTGAAGTTTTTACGCGATCTTGATATCGTGTTGTCAAGTCGGCGCCAGTGCATGTGATGTCGGGGGACTCTTCGTTGACATTAACACGGGCGCAGTCCGTGATTTGGAACTGATAGACGGACTTGATGACAAAGTCAGCAGCCACATCTCTCATGTAGAAATCACGGATCACACCTCCAGGGATGGTCGTGCCACCGCTGCTGTCGGCGCGAAATGCTCGGTTGTTTTGCGTGTTCTCGGAATGATTGACCACGATGTTGCCCAGCCAATGATTGTCGTGGTTGAGTTGGGGGTACACGTCAATGTTGTGTGGGCTGTAGAAATCTCCACCGTATTCCATGGGGGTTTCGGGCTCGCCATAGTCGAGGCTGATGTTGTTTTCGATCGTGATATCCGAACAGTTGTAGATCGAGAAAGCGGCGTTTGGTTCGTTGGGTCGATTGGGTGTCGTGGAATCCCATCGGGCGACATTTCGTCTGAAGGTAATGTGGTCGCCAACGAAACACTGGACAACGTAGCGTCCTTCTCCGAAGAACCACGAGTCTTCGATGAGGTGGCCCGACCCCGCCGCAAGCAACGGGATCACATGCTTGTAGGTGCCGCCATGGGAACACGTCGTGTTTCTCATCGTGTTGTTGGTTCCGCGGATTGAACAGGCGTTTGATGTTGTGTTTTCCGGATGGTGAACTCTTAGTCCATCGACGGTCGCGCCATCCCCCGTCATTGTAAGCACGGATGACCAAGCGATGTCGCCACCGCGAAACTCAGCGCCACCTCGATGGACGGCTTTTACGGTGAGACCGCTAGGTACGGAAATGCCTTGACTGTAGAGCCCGTCATCGAGACAGAGGGTTTCGCCAGAATTCATACTGTCGAGTGTTTCGGTGACAGATTCGTTGGAGTTGATCGTTCGCGTACATCCTGTAGCAGTCTCGCTGGGAACTACCGTAATCGCTACGGTATCGGATGCTTGCAAACCGTCGTTATCGGTGACTGTAATCGTAAAATCGTAGATGTCGGAGGCGCCAGAGATGGAAACACTTGGCGCAATGAAGTGGATTTCGGATGCATCTGTGTTCGATAAGTTGATTGGAGTGCCGCCTGTCTGAGACCACACGTAGCTCGAAATGCTGCCATCTTCGTCTGCAGATTCGCTCGTCAGGACGACGGTTGTTTGGTCGAAAACGGTTTGGTCTGTTCCCGCGGTTACCGTTGGCGGGGACATGTTTTTCTCTGCTTCGTCGGTTTCGTTCAAGGTCTCATTTTTATGGTCCCCGTCCCCGTCCCCGTCCCCGTCCCCGTCCCCGTCCCCGTCGCCGTTGCCATTGCCGTTGTCGTCGCCGTCGCTGCACGCAAAAACCAGAACCGATAAGGCTATCGCTAAAGAACGACAAAAAGACGGTGAGTCGGTCATCGATCGAGGGCAGGGTTCCAGACGTTGATTGTTCGAGGGGAGGTGTTTCATGGTTTTATCATTGTGTGGAGTATGATGAGTGTGTGTCCACTTTTTCAATCGCCGCGGACCCCGCCCCCCCCGCATGCGGTCCATGGGACGCACAAGGCAGAGCGAAAACGCCCATGGGCTGGCCTCATCGATACGGCCAAAGAAATGGATTCACAATCGAATCCCAAGCTGTTCGCGATCTTTGTCGCGCAGTCCCACAAGGACCAGCTCTCCATCTTCAGAAACGACCAATTCGCCAAAGTGTGCCGTCTCATAGATTTTGGCGCTTCCCTCCTCGAAATAGAAAGCCTCGGCCCCCAGACGCAGGCACCCTTGTTGTTCACAGCGGACGCGGTATTCGAGCTTGAGTTGTGTAGGGTTGAGTGGGGACCCATTGTCCATTCGTACGAAGTGTCCCACTTGGTTGTCTCGCCTGTCGACAACGAGATGGCCGTGGCGCGGGATTTTGGCGAAATCAATCTTTGCGAGCGCCATTTCATCTTCGATAAAGTAGCGCAGGACCATGTAGTCCCCCTGCATCAAGGACCGTGGATCCTTGGGTGCCAGGCGCAGCAATAACGTTTCACCTGTAGCGAGCACGTTTTCTTTTTTCAAAACCGAGAAGACCAAGAGTCCGCTCGTGAGGGCGACCAAGGCGGATGCGGAGACGAGGCGCCTGGGACCTCCGAATTTCGAGATGGGTTGCCAGACGACGGCTGTGCGCAATAAAAACGTTGCGCAGAGGATGACCGTGCCCGCCAAGAGCATCCCGATGGACTTGTGAAGGAGCGGTGTGGCTAGTTGGTAGTAGTGGAGCCACAAGAATGCGGAGAGCTGGGTGAGGGCGATTGCATGCAAGGCACGACTGCCACGTAAGTGGGCGATCAAGAGCCACAAAAATGCAAGGGTCAAGCCGGGGGTGTTTCGCCCGACGATGGCCAGGGCCATGGCCAGGGGGACGAGCGCGTAGGCGCAGGGAGGGACCGGTTGCTGTCGTGCGAGGAGCTCGTTTTTTGTACTGAACAGCACCCACACGATCAAGACGAATATCGCCGCGGTAGCGATCGGAGCGACAATGCCCGGAGCGACAATGCCCGGGGCAGCAAAGTCGTCCATGACGAGGATGAGAGGGACAGCCATGCCCACGGGGAGTCCGTACGCGAGCGCCAGCCAACCGGTTCCGAGCCGTCGGGCGGATTTCGCCTCAAAAATCCAAATCCATGCTGCGAGGACCGAAGCGGGAATGGCAACCCACAGACCCGCGAAGGGGAGCGCCAGGGAATGGGCGAGCCACGTTGCCGCGCAGACCAAGGCGATCGTTGCGGCCAGTTGGAGGCTGGAAACCCGAACCCAAGCGATGGTTAACATGTTGAGAAGACAAAACATACCGGCGACAGCGCTGCGGTTGTCGTCGACGTCCGCCTCGCTCACTGCGCTCACAAGTAGGGCTTGTGCCGCGACAGTGAACGCCCAGATGAGTTGTGTCTTCACGAGCGAGCGCGCGCTGTCGCGGCTGAGTTTGATGCTCCAGAGCATGAACGCAGCGCCCAGAAACAGAGACAGGGGCACGATCTTGTGCACAGCAAACGACCCGACAATCGCGCTCACCATGAGCGCTCCTACCCAGGTGCCTAGGGCCGTAAAAATTTGAACTGCAAGGGGTCCGTGGGTGCCCTCGGCCTCCCGGAAGTCTTCGTGCTGCGCGTTTTTTGTTATCCCTTCGAGGGCGGCCGGTGCGATCTCGGCCAGGAGCTCACGCAAGGTCATGAGAGTGCCTCTTTTGTTTCACCCTTCGAAAGCCGGGTCAACCAGCGGGAGAAGGCTCCCACTTGAAGGATGATGAAGGCGCCGAGCAGTGCCGTGCCAAACAAGTCGGCGTTTAGACGGTCAAAAATGATCTTCGAGATGGCTGAACTTGATACGACCGTGATGGCGCCGGCGAAGGCCGCCAACATCACGTGATCTACGATGCGGCGTCGGTATGTCCAGCCAAGGCCGACGATGGCGGAAAAAAAGGCCACCACACCGGGTGTTGACCCTTTCGCAAGCTCGCCCGTTGCGAGAAGTACGCCGAAGGGAAGCAGCATGAGCAGCCCTGAGATCCCCACGGTGCGGGCGAGGAGTCGGCGCTTGTTGGGGACGCGCTGCTCGATGGTGAGGACGAGCCCGGCATCCACGGCCGCGAGTAACCCTACGACCCACGCACCCGCGCCGTAAGGATCGAGGCCGAGCTGTTGATCGACCCACGTGAACACCGAGAGGTGCAAGAGAAGAAATGTGAAGATCCAGATTCCAGAGAAACGAAGGGCGGTGGCGTAGGCCGCTAAGACCATGGTCCATGCGGCGAACAGCTGCCATGGGTCTGCGCCCGTTTGGTAGTGCTGCCCGTAGATGGCCATGAGGGGCCCGAAAAGAAGGCCGCCGAAGAGTCCCGAGCTTCGGCCTGCGAGGCTGTCTCCCAGTAGTCCGTAGAGGAGAGTCGAGCCCACCATGACGCCGCCGACAAGGATGAGGCGGGTGAACACGGAAAGCGTTCCCCAGTTGGCAGCCACGAACAAGAGTATGCCCATGGCCACCAGCAAGGCACCGACAATGAGACCATGGAGATAAAGGTAGCGCGCCCAACTTTGGGTATCGGGACGCTTGCCAAGCGCTATCAATGCACGGTCGAGCGCGGTGTCGTCGAGCACGCCGAGGCGCGTCAACGTGTGGAGTCGAGTTCGGTTGGCATCCCTGTCCAGAAGCGGGAGCTCGGATGTTTTTGCTTCGTGGATTGTCCGAGACTACCAGGTCGGTGAATAAAGTTGCGCGGTCACGGCCTCGGGGTTCGGATCGAACGCCGCGGTGGGGCCGTTAGGACCCGTGCGACTCAACCGTCACGGCTTGGATGTACGGGGAGCCGGGGGAGCGCGTGGGCCAACTCGCCCTGGTAGAGAAATGCCGTCAGAAGACGACCAAGGTCGTCGAGCACCCTCGGGTGGTCCGCGGCGACATTCGTCTTTTCATTGGGGTCGATCTCAAGGTCGAAGAGCATCGCTGTGTCGGTCTTGCGGTTGAGAATCAGCTTCCAGTGGTCCAACAGAACTGCGTGCAGGTCGGTGCTGAGGCGGCCACGTTTGAAACGATGAAGCTCCGTAAAAACAGGTGAGCGAACGAGGTCTTTGCCATCCGCCAGAGGGAGCAGATTTGTGCCATCAACGTCTTTGAGATTCGCCTCGGCGAGGGCCAACATTGTGGCCACCGCATCCAACGTTGAGGTGGGGCGGTCGATACGTTGGGGCACAACCCCCGGAATCTTGATCAAAAGAGGCACTCGCGTTTGCTCCCAATAGAGGGACGAGGCATGTCGGCGTTGCCGATGCTCACCGAAGCCTTCTCCATGATCCGCGCTGATCACGACAACGGTGTTGTCGAGCAAACGTCGTTTCTTGAGTCCCACGATGAGATGTTGGATCCCCCGGTCAATTTTGTGTGCCTGACGATCGTATGTTGAGCGTTTTTTACCCCACTCGTGTGTGTCGTAGAGATGAATCCACTGAAACCATTTTCGGGTTTCAGATTCATCGTTTGAGTCGTCGATTTGGGCCAACGCAATGTCGATGGTGGTCCTGGCCGGGTTGCGTACCGCGCCTTTGAAACCGTGAAAGCGATCGAATCCAAGCTCAAATCCCCCCTTGGAAAACCACGTGCTTGCCCGCGGTCCCCCATAGGGGACGGCCATGGTTCGGTACCCCGCATCTCGCATCCGCTGGGCCAGGGTCGGTGAATCGGACCAGCGCGGGAAGGTCGTGTAGCCGCGAACGCGAATCGTTTGGGCCTCAAGCTCGCTCGCCGTCATGGTGCCCGGGGCGTGAATGGCATAGTCCTGGTCGCCGTGGCCGCTGACCAGCCAGAGGTCCCAGGTGAGGTTGGCGCTGTACCTGCATGCCATGACACAGCCCATGCCGATTGCGGTACGGGTTCCGGTGGCGCTTGTATTGACGAAGTTTAGCGACTCACTGGCAAATTTTGCGAGAAAGGGAGCACGTGTCGCGTGGGTGTGGGTCGGTTCAGGTGCGATGTAGTCGGCACGTAGGGCATCTACGGTCACGAACAAGATGTTGAAGTCGTTGAAGTCGTTGTCGTCGCGTTTGTAGTCGTGGTGTTTGGGTACGTGCAAAAGGTCGTGGTCTTGGGCACATGGGACAGCGTTCCCGGAGCACTGCTGCCAGGCATCGTGGGCGAGCAGGGACGCATAGGGCCCTGCCGCAAGGGCTGGTCGTGTCGGCTTGAAGACCGATGGCTGGATGAATCCCACGAGCGCAGAAACGAGAATCACGAGCGACGCGAGGGCCCCTCCCCAGGGCATGCACCGCCGCGTTCGAAACCAGCGCGAGCGGCCGAGACTCAGCGACAGACCCGCGTCGAGACTCAGCGTACCGACGATGATCATCCATACGTGCAGGTCTTCGTGCAGACCCACCAGATAGCTCCGATTCGCATACAGGAGCGCGATGCCGGTCGCAAAAGGGATGGCGGACCCGACGAGCGCAGAGGGAGTGGACACACGTGGGCCGCGGCGCAGCCAGATCCAATGGCTCCATGGAATCCACAGGAAAACCGAGAGGCCCCATGTCCCGAGGTACGCAAGCTCCCGCTCTCGTCCGGTTCCTGGGTTTACAAGCGAGTAGGTCGCTTCACCCACATGCGCGATGAGAAGAAGTGCGGTCAGCTGAACTGCGGCGAGACAGGCTGCGAACCAAAATGTCGCCTCCTCGGGAAGCCCTAGCCTGTTTCGACCGAAGCGGCGGACGACGACGACCACCATGGCCGCGCCGACGAACATAAGCGGCACGGCTTCGGGAATCGCATCCAAGGTCGAGGGCAACAGATGGTAGGCGGCATAGGCAGTAGGGAGTCCAACCAGGACGAAGAGCGCGAGGCCTTGGAGCGCTCGCCACTCGAGTTTTTTGTGGGGCACATAGGCCGCCACGCTATTCATGACGAGAGAGGGGGCGATGGCCAGGGTCACCAGACAGACCAGCGCCAAGGTCTCAAACGGGCCTGGTCGCGCCAGCGCGACTGCGATCAGAACCGCCGTCAAGCTATGGAGACCGCGACTTAACGCAGATCGTGTATGAGACTCAGTGTCGAGCAAAGCATGTCACTACATCATAGCCATCGAAATTTGTCGATCGTGATGGGCGGGGATCTTGCCGTTGGTGAGCCTGAAGCATGGAGGGGAGGGGGTGTTCGTGGATGTTTGACGTTATTCCCCTCACCGCGTGGGTGAGGGGCAGGATCTGCAGATATCAGGATCTGCATATATATTATGATCGTCGACCTGGTGATTGGATGACTTGCACGTATGCGAGTTCTCTTAGGTGTGCCTTTCTTGTTGGGGTGTACAACGATATGCATGTATGGTTTCGTATTTCGGCGATCGATCGCATCGATAGATGCGGTCCAGGTCTGGATTTGGCGAATCATGTTCACGAGGGTGTCGATGAGTCGTGTGGCTGGAGAGGATCCAACAATTTTGGGTCCTCGTGAAAGATGGTTGTGTGTAAGAAACTCCAAGTGCGAGACGACTGAATGGTGGGGTGTGAAGGGAGCTTCGCCTCCAGGAGAAAATCGGTTGAGATGCGAAGGCGAGGTCGCGCAGAATCGCCAGGCTCAAACAGTGAAACGAGTTCTCAGGATCTTCGGTTACCGTCGTCTGCAATCTGCGAAATCACCGCCGTCTGCAATCTGCGAAATCACCGCCGTCTGCAATCTGCGAAATCACCGCCGTCTGCAATCTGCGAAATCACCGCCAGATGGGCAGCGAGAAATAGAATGGTGGCGGATCTCGCGAACCTGAGTAAGATTTGCGCAGCGAGCGACTCGTATATTCCAGTCCGGTTTCAAAAATGGAAATGTCAGACTTCGCTGCTAGAGTAGGATAATCAGCCCGTCAGCGACTCGGAGGCGGGGGGAGAGATGGCTATGCGAACATGACGCCTTAGAGCGAATCGGTAGACCCTTGATCTTCGGACAAAGTGACGGCCACGCAACGACTTTAGCCTACCTTAGGCTCGAAGCATGGCGGTCTGGCCGCTTGCTTGTCGTGTGTAAGATATGCACATACTTGGGCACCGACGTAGTCCAATCCGGAGATCTGTCTCTGTACCGAAAATCGGGTGAGGTCACTTGACAAACTTTCCAGTGAGACTGTAGAACTCTGATGTGACACAGCGAGTGGCGACAGGTCCCAAGAAGTGTCCGAAAATGCAACTCGGCTATAACCACAATATAAGGCATCGGAACTTATTGTGTCACATTCAGACTGAGGATTACGGGTTTTCTCGTGGCTATGTATGCACACACATATTCGTCGGTGGCGTGGTCATCGCTTTCTTGAAAACCGCCTACCCTGCTGACATCCGGGCAACCATCAACATCGTGGGGCTTCGAAAACTCATGCAGGAGTCCCATAAACAGGTGATTCGCGCGCTCTGCTCCAACCACTTTAACCTCAAACTGGAGCGTGTCGGTCTCTTAGACCGCTCGCCGGAGGAATCAAAGCACGAGCCCGAATTAAACCACGAACCCAACAACGAAATCGGCCTGGACATCATCAGGCGCATCCACCAACTGAAAAGCAAACTGAACATGGCAGACATCAACAAAACCATCAAACAATTACATAGCCAAATTGCGGGTTGCCTCGGCGTTGCCCTGGTCGACCACGACTCGGGCATGGCTCTGGCCACCATGGGGTCGGGAATCAACATGGAGATCGCGGCTGCTGGCAACATGGAGGTTGTCCGTGCCAAAATGCGTGTGATGGAATCCCTGGGCATCGATGGTGGGATCGAAGACATCCTCATCACCCTGTCTAGCCAATATCACATCATCCGTCCGGTAGGCAGCAACCTCTTTCTCTACCTCGCCATCAACAGTAAGACGGGAAACTTGGCCATGGCTCGGCATCAGCTGACCGCGGCGGCCAAAGACCTGAAGGTCTAGCTCTCGACGGAGTTTGGCCGTCGCGCTTCCACTCGGAAGAAGACGAGGGGGCCTGTATAAGAGCCTACGCAGGATTGATCGATCCTGCGTAGGCTCTTTTCATTTTGATGGTGAAACCCCGTTGGGGCTGAATCCAGCGAGATTTTGAGTATGTTCGTTGATTATATATGAAATCATTTTCAGGAATTATGATTCATTATATCTATTCTGAGGATCAGTATTTGTTGTTCGCCCACCCGTTCTGGATTCATGAGGAGAGTCGAGGCTTTGTCACACTTTGGGTGACGAGTTCGATTTGTCATTCGAGCCGGCGTCACAATCGCGGAGAGCTTGTGCTGAACGTTCTCTTGCACTTCGCATTTTCGATAGAGTCGAGCCGCGAACAGGCAAGTTGCGTCCTGAAGTTGAAGCGGTGGAGGTGGTTTGAAACCGCTCATGCCCCACGCTTTTTTTCTTCGGGACGATGACGGTGGCGCCCTCTCTCGTGCGGAGTTCAGGAAGGGAGGCCGGGGCGCAGTAAAAATTTGGGTCCAGTCGTGAAAATTGGTGAGCGTGAGTACGTGTTGGCGGTCGGATCGATGACGAGTTTTTTATGAAATATGTGACCGCATTTGTCACGGGAGTCCATACGGGAAGTACACAGGGGGGATCTGAGGTGGCAAATTGCGAACTTGCAGAGAAGCCCCATGACCGAGTCGGAGGACTCTTGAAGGTGCGAGGAGCTTTTGCCTAGTCCTTGAGCCCCAGAGCGATGAAAATCGTAGAGCAACCCATCGACTGGTATTCGAAATCCATGGTGCGAGGGGGGGGCGTGAACTCGAATGTTGGATAAAATCGCCTCGTTGGCTTGTCTGCAGCGAGTGACGTGAGAGTGGCAGTGCAAGACAGAACTCTGAACTCCAAGGTGTTGGCGCGGATCGAGAAGGAAAGGCTGGCGGCGTGCTCCGAATGCTGGCTGTCGCCGATTTCGTTGCAGTGGAAGATCGCCTGTCACCCCAGGGCAAACGCACCGATTCTCACGTAATTTCAGGCACTTCTGCTGCGGGAGGATTAAGAGTCGAAGCGAGTATGCGGGTGTTGTAGCCGGCCTTCTTCCGTTTGCGAGCGATGCCTCCAGCAACATGGTCCGCGGCGTGCCGGGCGACGGCGAGATTCTCCGCGGCATTGTTTGCGCGAACACGAGGTTGGTCATCATTGAACACGACGTCGAGTGACCAGTGAAGGCCGTTTTCTACGCCCCACAGTGCGCGCACCGAGGCCAGTGCAGTCTCGGTATCGAGGCCACTTCTCGAGCTAATGTGCCAGCGGCCGACGACACTTCTGTGCTCATCTGTTTCTCGCTCGGCTTGGATATGGACCCGCGTTTTGATGCTTTGCCAGTCGTTACTTCGCGCGAAATTATAAGGCACTGGAAGTGTCCAACATCTTCGTGTTTCACGTCGACCATGTCCGCGGTTCTTCGTCTCGTGATACGTCGATTCACGAGGCTTGCGGGACCCCGAAAATCGTTAATCGAAGTGCTCCGACACTGCCGCTAGAAGTGTCGCCTGGTTGTCGTTCACGGGGATGATGTTGTCCGCTCCCTTCTCGTCGTTCTTCGCCACAATCGCCTTCTGGCAGCCCACTGCGTCGATGGTGACGATGCAGCCGCGAATATGAAGTAAGTCGAGGAGCCTGGGAATTGCCGTAATCTCGTTGGATTTCTCGGCGGTCTTGACCTGGGCAAGGACGACCCGGTTCGCGCTGGCCCACGTGCTGACCATATGTACGAACTCATGGCCGTCGCTTTTATTACGCGCGCGCCGAAGCAGGGGAATCGCATCTTATTTGAGAGAGGCGCAAAGTACCCTCTCGCGGACGCTATCGGTCCATGCAGCCTCTTGTCGCGTCGAGGCGATGCCGTCGCTCATGCCTTCGACAGAGCGTAGGAGGTTGACCGCGAGATGCCTGACCACGACGAGGTTTTCGGCAGCGTTCGCTGCATAAACACGACATTCGTCTTCCCTGAATCCAATATCGAGAACCCCGTGAAGCCGGTTCTCCACCGACCCGTGCTTTCGCGTGATGGCGAGTGCATTTTCAGCACTGAGGTCCTCAATGTCGCTGATGTAGAGCCGTTTGTGCGTTTCTGGATCTTTCTTCACGCGGCGCCGTTCGGTGGTCACGCGGATGAAGGTGCGCACGTGAGACCACTTTTCTTCGTGGGTCACGAGGCTCTTCGCGGACAGCACTTCGCAGCGTCGATACTCATCTCGGCCGTGTGCGACGGCCTCCGTCTCGGTCTGTGACAAGAACTCGTCTTTGCCTGCGATGTCGACGTCATGAAAGGCGATGTCAATGTCCTCGAACAAAGTGGGTTGGTTGTTTTTTACGGCGAGGACGAAGTGTCCGCCTCGAAAAAGGCGCTGACCATGTGGACCCGCGAACGCTTCTCGCCTTCGGCGATCACTCGCCGAACGGCCTTACCGTCGATCGCTACGACGCCCTCGACGGACTTGGCGACCGTCTCCATCCACTGGAGGAACATCCTCTCGAGCGCGTCGGGGTCGAGGAGACCCCGCACTCGACTCATCGTGTGGTGACTCGGAATTCCATTCTCGTAAGGCATGATGCTGCGAAACCAGTCGAGCTTCGCATTGCCGAACTTCTCCATCACCTTGATATGGTTGACACCACTGATCGTGGCCGCGAGCACGAGGATGAGGATCTCCGCCCGAGGGTAGGCCTTCGGTGAATTTCAAGAAAGTTGCCGCATAAAGTTTCTCAGGCCGCTTGGTCCGCCTGAGGCTTCTGCATGATCTCGGTGCGCGGATTCAGACGCACGGTGGGAATTGGGTCCCAGTTCCGCGTCTCTC
>Ga0256845_1002493_pt1 | contig 13302 bp, 18 predicted proteins | sample RiftiametaG_FD_189101 | JGI IMG/M metagenome (GOLD analysis project Ga0256845, IMG submission 189101) | Tube worm associated microbial communities from hydrothermal vent at the East Pacific Rise, Pacific Ocean - Riftia | ecosystem: Host-associated > Annelida > Integument > Unclassified ... | reverse complement strand
CAATAGCGAGAATTCTTGATTTTCCCTTCTTTTGAGCTTGAATTACCTCTTCGCTCATCTCAATTTTGATGGCTTGAGGCTCGGCAAACTTAGGCTTTGCGGGCGCGGGCTCAGGTGCCTTTGACGCAAAGGGTGGCGCTGGAATGCTAGCGCCAGTTGCCATGGGAGGCGGTATCGACGGGTTGCCCCCGCCTACGGTCTTCTTCCCAAGGCGGGCTCTAAGGTCAATCTTGGGCTTTTTCTTTTCTTCTTCGGCCATCAGGGTCTCGTGCGGGGGAACAATCAAGCGAATGCGTTTTTGGCGTATCGCTCAGGATAGCGATAGACCTAAAAGGAACTCAGCGTGGGCGGGACACTAGCGATGGGGCCCCGACTGAGCAAGAATGAAAACGGCGGAGGCCAGGCATTCATTTTCCAGGAAATTATACAAGGCGCGCTGATGGCGTACGAATTCGTTATTTTGACAGTGGAGGAGATCATCCCGTTATCGTCTTGGCCAATGGCTTAGGCGGCCCCTTTTCGGCCTGGCACCCCTATATTCGCCGATGGGAGGGCAGTTACCGCGTCATTACGTGGGACTACCGAGGGCTCTATGGTTCCATTTTACCCTCGCGCGACACCGACCTCAGCGTATCGGCGCATGTAGGTGATCTAAGAGCAGTCCTAGTCGCTGCAAAAGTTCAATCTGCGCATCTCATCGGCTGGAGCATGGGCGTACAAGTAGGATTGGAATTATACAATGAGAGCCCCCACCTGCTTGATAGCCTGATATTGGTCAACGGAACCTACGGAAGTCCTTTGCGCGGGGTTCCCCTGCCTTTTTCGGAGATCACTCTGCCCCCCGTCGTACGCGGCTTACAAAGAACACATAAACTAGGCAGCCGTTTGCTAAAAGGACTGACGACCTCGCGGCATAGTTTCACGATATTACGTCGATTAGGAATTGTGGCTCAAGGACTCGAACGGGAACGTTTCGAAACCATGACAAACGAATTTCAGGCTGTAAACTTGGATATCTATTTCGATCTCTTGGCGCGCTTGGGCGAGCACGATGCAGAGCATATTCTTCCCCACGTTAAGATTCCGACCTTAGTGGTTGCAGGATCCAAAGATATTCTCACCCCACCTAGCCTGGCTAGAAGAATAGCTCGCACGATAGCAGGGGCGGAGTTATTCGTCATTTCGGGAGGCACTCACTACGCTGCCGCCGAATATCCAGAAATTATCGCAGCTCGGGTCGAAAAGTTCATCGAAGGCATGCCTTGATTTGACCAGGCCCAGCGCCTTTGCCAACCTCATCCCTCCGCTCTACGGCTCCATAAAGTTCTTCATGTCACCACGCGTTCTCGTCATCGATAATTACGATTCATTTACCTACAACTTGGTGCAATATCTCTCAAGTCTCGGCGCCGATTGCCATGTTGTGCTCAACGATAGTTCAACCGTTGCCGAACTCTTGAGTACCAAACCTGATGGAATTCTACTCTCTCCCGGCCCAGGTGCTCCCGATGATGCGGGAATTACTTTGGAAACTATCCAGGCTGCGGCAGGAAGGGTCTCTCTCTTTGGCGTATGTTTAGGACATCAATCAATAGGTCAGGCGTTTGGCGCCAATGTGGTGAGAGCCCCGCGACTCATGCACGGTAAAACCAGCCCCATCAATCACGAAGGGAAATACGCCTTTAGTAATTTGCCTCAGCCCTTCATTGCGACACGCTACCATTCGTTAGTGCTTGATCCCTCGTCGATTCCTGACTGTCTTGAGGTAACAGCTCGAACAAAAGAGGGTGAAATTATGGGGATACACCATAAAGAACTGGATATTGAGGGAGTGCAATTTCATCCCGAGTCGATTCTAACGGAGTCCGGCATCAACATGATGAAAAACTGGGTCGATAGACTGAGCACTTGAGCAATATTACCACAAAGTCATCATGGGTATTCTAGATAAAATCATCGCATCAAAAAGAGCTGAACTACCAGAACTTCGTTCAAGGGCGTTGCCCACGCCCCCCTCCCATCGCCCCTCCGTCCACCTATGGAGAGATACGGGAACGAACCGGGAGCGCAGCCCCCTCAATCTCGTATGCGAAATCAAGAAAAAGTCCCCCTCAGCCGGCAGCTTATCAACGAAATTGAGTGTCACTGAGCGCGCACGACAATACGCGCAGGGTGGAGCCACAATGATCAGCGTTCTTTGCGATGGTCCCTTTTTCGATGGTGCCTACACCCATCTCCTCGAAGCACGCTCCGGCTGCGATATACCCCTTCTTTGCAAAGAATTCGTCATTGACGAATGCCAGTTGGACGCTGCACAAGCGTACGGCGCCTCAGCGGTACTGTTGATTGTACGCTGTCTGCAGCCTCAAGAGCTCTCCACTTTCATTTCTGCCTCAGTTGCTCGGGGACTTCTACCCCTCGTGGAGGTTTTTAATCCCCACGAGGCACAACAGGCGTTAGACGCAGGGGCTACCTGCATTGGGGTGAATGCACGAGATCTCAATACCTTGAAGATGAACTCGGCCAACGCAGCCGCCATTGTCGATTCATTGCCACCGTCTATCACCGCAATGCACCTCTCGGGAGTCAAGACCCCAGCTGATGTGCGCAAGGTTGCTCAGGGCCGGTCAGACGCCGCTTTAATCGGCGAGGTGCTGATGCGAGAAGACCACCCTCTCCCACTGCTCACCCAACTCGTAGCTGCTACTGAGCCAAACTCACCTTAAGTAGTCGGCCGCCCGGCCAGATACCCGCTAAAACTTCGTTGTGGGGGCACAATGGAGTACTCTTCAGTCTCGGCATGCTCCTTGACCAGGCAATCGATAGTTTTTGTACTCACCTCCGAATTGAGCGAGCTCTCGCGGCAAATACGGTGAGCGCCTATGGTCGCGATCTATCAAAATTTCACGCATTTTTGACAGGCGATGCCCTCGAAGCCCCCCCAGAAGAGGCATTGCGGCAGATAGATTGTTCCGCCCCCTCCCTGCAGCAAATTGACAGAGAGCTGATTCGCGAATTTTTACAAAAACTATCCAAAGAAGGAGCGAGCGCCCGAACATTGTCGCGAGCACTCTCCTGTCTGCGCACTTTCTATCGTTTTCTCCTCGACGAAAAATTTGTACCCGAAGATCTGACAGAGAATATATCGAGCCCGAAAATTGGAAGAAAGCTACCGAACTCGGCGACCGAACATGAACTTTTGCGACTCCTAGCCACCCCCGACATCACTCAATTGCGTGGTTTGAGAGATCGAGCCATGTTGAGTCTCACCTATGCGGCGGGCCTGCGAGTCTCGGAGCTACTCTCTTTGGTAATTGGTGATCTAGACCTTCGGAAGGGTATCGTCACAACTATAGGAAAGGGCGAAAAACGCCGTATTGTGCCCATTGGGCACCTGAGCCTTGCGCATATCGAGTCCTATTTGGAGGCGCGAGAAAGTGCACCCAAACAAGCAGCTAGCCATGTACTATTTTGTGGGCCCCAAGGAAAAACCCTCACCCGCCAAGCTTTCTGGAAAATCGTCAAGCGCTATGGGCGAGCCGCTGGGCTAACACATGACCTGCATCCCCATTCACTTCGTCACTCGTTTGCCACTCATCTCCTTTCCGGAGGAGCGGACTTGCGAAGCGTGCAATTGTTGCTCGGACATGTCTCCATCACAACTACGGAGATTTACACCCATGTATCAATCGACCATATTCGACGCGCACATAAATCTGCGCACCCACGAGGATAATGTCCTTTTCTGTCATTGAACCTACCGTCAACGAGACGCCCGTCATCGTTGAAGTTCCCCACGCTGGTCTGGGCATGGACGCCCAGTCCCTCGCCTACTGCACGGCCCCTGGACGTAGCATTGGGCAAGACGCCGATCTCCTGGTCTCGGAACTCTTCGCTCATGCACCAAAGACTGGAGCGCACCTCATTTATTCGCATCTCAGTCGCTATGTTTGCGATCTCAACCGCGCCGAAGACGACTTCGACCAACACACGAGCCCTTGCGGTAGGTCTCACTCAGCTCCTCACGGTGTGGTCTGGCGAAAAACAACTGATGGGCGCCCTGCGCTGAGTGCGCCTCTCTCCAGCCAGGAAATCGAGCGCAGGCTGAACCTGATTTATCGCCCGTACCACCTGGCGCTCTATGACCTAATTCAAGAAAAGAGAAAGAAATTTGGTTTCGTGGTCATTCTCTGCGGTCATTCCATGCCCTCATTTGGACGATTGGGCGAGCGGCGAGCCGACTTGGTCCCCGGCTCACGGGGTCGCACCACAGCTCATCCGTCGGTCCTAGACTGCTGCGACCGAGTGGCTGCGCAGGCTCGGTACGATGTCGCCCATGACAGCCCGTACAGAGGTGGTTTCACCACTGGCCACTATGGGCTCCCTGCCTCAAACATACACGCTCTGCAGTTGGAACTCGCGCGCCGCATCTACATGGACGAGAGTACTCTCTGCTCCATTTCTGAGCGATTTGATGCCTGTAAGGTTTTCTGCACCGAGTTAGTCACCGAACTGGGCAAATTGCGGCTTATCGATGTCTAATTCGAATCACCGAGGAGCCCCAATCGGAAATGATGGAAAAAAATCAAATCTAATGAAGAAAGTTATTGAATGGTCTATATCATTCAGCTAGATCCGTCGCCCAATGGCCAAGAGTGAAATCACCGGCAAGCGCCGCCTACGAGCACGCAACGTTTCCCATTCCAACATTCACACGCCTCGCTGGCAAAAAGTGAATGTTCAGCGACGCCGTCTATGGTGCGCTGAGTTGGGGAAGCATGTTACAATCAAAGTCGCCATGAGCGACTTGAGGACGATCGACAAGATTGGTCTCATGTCTTTTGCTAAGCAGCACGGTTACAAGCTCGCATAAGCTCTAAGTCGAGTTGCTTGTCGTTGAACAAAGCAATTCGTCTATTTAGCCTATTTGAACAGATACGGAGCCGAAGAAGTATCATTTCTTCAAAGACTCGTGATTCGTCGAGAATTACGAGTCTTTGTCGAGGTATATTTTTAGACCAGAAGAAGGTTAATGGTCTTCTTCTGGTTGCTGCGCACGACCAACATCCATCTATTGCATAGACAACTGGCGCTCGCTTGTTGTCTATTTTTGTTGTTTGATTGGAGATGCTCGTGGGACGAATTCGCTCGATTCGCTCGCCCCTCCTGAGCAACGCGATGTAAGGGCGCCCTCGATCTTACGAGAGAGCAGCTCGCATTTCACCAATGCACCGCTCATAGAAAGCAACTTGCTGTGAGGAAGAGCCGAGGCAATGCAGAGCGCCTTTGAAATCGTGGAGTTGAAAGGCACGAAATCGATTGGGAAATAGCCAGTTGAACACGGTGACCAGACCGCGCATGGGGGCTGAATCGGTCATGACCACGCTCAGCGGGATCTGTCTTCCATTGTCCTTGAAGACTGCCTTTGCGCGTTTTGCGGCCTCTCTTCGTTGAGCCGCATTGGGACCACCACCGAGAGTGACGATCAACTGTCCCTTGAGGTTCCTATTGAGAACGGCAAGATAATGTTTCCACTCGTCCTCTGATGGGGTCTTGTGATTGTGCACAAGCAGAAGAATATCGTCTTCGATGCGCACCATGAGGTTGGCTGTATTCGAGGATTTCATTCGTATTTCTCGCAAGAAAAAGCAAGGACTGCAACTCAATCCTTGCTTCTACATTTCACGATCAGCTCTCTGAAGAAGAGCTGATCTCCCTGGTTTCTGCATTGCGCACAAGACGGAGAGCCGCAGCCCCCTCATAGGGAACTAGTCGAACGCCCCGAAGGCTGCCCCGAGCCCCCTTCTCAAGAAATACTTTTTGAGGAGTCCCTATCGATGAGCCTGGGTTAATACGCGGTACGCCGCGCAATACCGGCTGGGCCAATCGAGGCAGAGCTACCTCAAAAGGCTCCAACATGATTTCGTCGCTCAGCTCGGTGTACGCCAGAGCAACAAAGAGCCCACGTGCGTCTCCGGCAATGATGCCGTGTCCGCCTCCAAAAGGCAGAGAAGTATCCACCGAAGCAGAGCCCCACGAAGGATACCAGTCATTTTCAGACTCCACAGCCGGTGGATTTAGCCCTTCGGGCGTGGCCAAATCGGTATGAGTAATCGCCCCTTGCTCGAGCACGCCGTACTGAGAAAGAAATGCCTTTTTTACGGAGTTTTCCAAAAACGCCGTTGCGCCCAAGGTAGCCACATGCTCCAAAATTTGCGCGCGCCCTTTGGCGCCCATAGATTTCGCCACCTGAACTCCAGGGCGAGCACACGAAAGCAAACTTGTTCCTGGATGAAACGCGACGGCGGTTGCCAGCGCACTCACTGAGGCCGAAGCGGCTACATATGCCTCCACAGGAACCTCATCCTCGGGGAGAAAGCCCCGTGGACGCTTCGCATCCCTTCCAGGCTGACGGCAGCGGCCGTCATAGGCAAAGACCCCTGCACCCACCCCACCAACTAAGAGAGTGAGTGGAGCCAACAAGACTCCTGGATCATGTCCTGCCGCAACGAAATATCCGGTCAGCGCAGCCTGCAAGGCGCCTCCTCCTGCACTCAGAACCCCCTCAGCAGCCTCTTGGGCATTGGGGTTACTAGCGAGAGCGCGACTCCTCGCCATCAGCTCTCCTCCTCTGTGCTCGACTCAATCAACTCGTCCTCAGACGAATCATCAAATTCTTCGTCCAACTCATCGAACCAATTTTTCAACTGACTACGAGTCATTTTTGCCCCGTCTCCTTGGACGACCACATAGGCGACATCTGCAACTTCAAGATGTTGAGCCAAGGTCTCGATTGAATTTTGACTTACGCGCGCACCAGTACCAAATGGGAGAAGACGAGTATAAATGGTAGTTGCCAAGGCAGGCGCGGCCTCGCGGGTCAAGTCCCGTACCAGCAAAACCCCGAGCTCGGCGGCCAACTTTTCAGACTCTTCAGGAGCCCATACTCCCCGTGGTTCCCAGGCAATCTCCCGACCTTCAGCGCTCAACTCTGCCACGATCTTTCGCAGAGTTTCGATATTACGTCTAATTGGCGAGAAACGCGGGCCCGTTGCCAAGACAATCACAGCCGCATTCAAAGCGTCCGCTGCCGCTGCGGTCTTAGCAATATCCGGATGGTCTGCGCCGACCTGAAGAGAGTCTGGGTGAACACGCAGCGAGAACTTCAGGTTGGGACGCTGAGCCCGCAGCTCACGCAACGTCTTCACCTTGGGCAACGAGGAAGAAACTGGCATTTCGAGCAAATCAAAACCGAAACGTTTGATGCTTCCGCGATGAGAACTTAATCCAACGAACAACTGCATGGCGGGCTTGTGCCAAATGGAAAGCCTCGACGCCAGTAGAATGATTCACGAATCCGAGAATCACTCCTCAATTGAGTCTGGAGGCACGAAATGGAACCATTGAGTTGGAAAAGCTGCGAGATGCCTCTCAAGCTGGACAACCAGTCGCGAGGCGCACTCCTGCAGCTGGGCGCGCTGAGCCTTCTTCTCTACAAAAATGGGCTGCCCTACCTCAATCAACCGTCGAGCAAACCCAAGACTCGCGGAGAATACGGGCACCATTGGAACTTTTGCTAAGCCCGCTAAACGAAAAAGTCCTTCGGGGACTAGAAAGTCTTGACCAAAGAGTTGCGTTTCGACGTTACGCTTGCCCTCTAGAACTCTGTCAAACTGAGCCACCACGATCCCCCCGGCTTCGAGATGTGCAAGAGCGGGTAAAACGTCAAGCTCCGACTCGCCAATTCTGAGCACCGTGACCGAGCTCATGCTCCGGAGCGAATCATGAAATGCGCCGGCGTCCGCATCTCCCTCCGCTGCCATGAGCATCATGAGGGGTACACGTATACGCCCGCGCAGTCCGGTCGCTGCGGCATCCCAAGGTCCAACGTGCGCAGTAACAAAGAGCATTCCTTTTCGAGCTTGAGAAAACTGATCCAGTTTTTCGGCGCCCCGAACTCGATACTCTTCCGGATGATAAAACCCCCTCTGAGGAGCAAGGGACTCAGTCAGCGCGCCCGCGAAATTCTTAAAAGTCGCCAAGACGTCGCGTAATTCCTCAAGTTCACCCCGTGTACCGTGAATACGCCTGAGGTTGGCTAAGACCCTTGCCCTGGTCTTGGGCACAAAAAGAGCAAAACACGTGCCAATGAAGGGGGCAACAATGCGAATAAACCAAGCCGGAGAGCGCCGTGCCCCCCAAGCCGCCCACCGACGGTATCTTAAGCCATAATGACGACCACCCGAAGGCGGCATTACCCTGGGGCAATTTCCGCTCTTCGACGAGGAAGAACGAGGCGGTCGAGAAAGATAGCGGCGGCCGCCCGAACACTTAGGTGATTATAACCATCGGAGCGAGCTGACTCGATGGGAGCAAGGCGCAACGCAGCCGCTTCGGTAACTTCGGGGGCTAGTCCCCAGCCAGTTCCCAATACCAAGAGCACTGGAGGCCCGTCCTCTTGCAAAAACTCCGCGGCTTGGCCATGATCAACCGAATCAACAAAAGGCTGAGCACTGGTCACCCAAGTCTCACAACCCTCAAAATCTGTTTGAGCGGCTTGCAAGCTCTCCACAACTCTTAAGGCCTCCATCGGAGGTTTTCTATCGGGTATGCGACGCGCACCCGACCCGTTTGTCCAATGCTCCTTTACCCGTTGGGCCAATTCGCGTTGGGCCGCAACTGGGTGCACGATGTAGTAGCGATTTACATTGTAGGTAAATGCACTACGGGCAATATCATGAATATCTAAGTTCGTGATCGCCGTGGTAATGGTCGACTGATCGCGAGCTAATATCGGATAATGAACGAGAGCGATCGCAAGTTGTCTCATTTTTTTTCTACTCGGTTTTTTAGCAAATCTGGCCGCCGCTGAGCCGTGCGCTTCAGCGACTGTTCATGACGCCAATCGCTTATTTTCTTGTGGTTACCAGACTTAAGAATGTCTGGGACCACAAGTTCTCTAAATTCGGCAGGTCGTGTAAAATGAGGGTATTCAAGTGCGCCTCCTAACTCAGGGCTGAAGGATTCCTCCTTCACGGAGTCTTCATTTCCCAATACACCCGGCCGAAAGCGAATCGCGGACTCAATGACCGCCATAGCCGGAATTTCTCCGCCAGTGAGAACAAAGTCGCCCAAGGATATTTCGTGATCGATGAAATGGCGCACTCGCTCGTCAAACCCCTCGTAACGCCCACAAATTAGAACAATTCGGTCATATTCGGCGAGGGCGCGTGCCGTCGAACTGCTGAGGGGGGTTCCCTGGGGGGTCATGAGAACTCGATGAGCACGCCCGCCCATCAACCTCTCAGCCTCTTCTATAGCTGAGAGCACACAATCAACTCGCATGACCATTCCCGAACCGCCTCCATAAGGAGTGTCGTCGACCGATCTATGTTTGCCTAAGCCAAATTGACGAAGGTCAATTGTACGCAGATGAAGCAAGCTAGAGCGAACGGCACGCCCCACAAAACTCACTTGAGCGAAATCGGTAAAAAGCTCAGGAAAAAGCGTAACGACCGCTATACTGAGCGGACGAACGCCCTCAGGCTGGGGAGATTCCGGAGAAAGGGTAGAGTGAGTCAATCGTTTCGTCCTCTCACTCTCAATTCAAAGGATGAGGCCATCGCGCGTCAGCAATTCTACGCTTTGGGCGGTGGTGTCCACTTTGCCTACCCAAGCGGCGACAATAGGAAGCTCGGCCAATTCGCCGCTCTTCATTTTGAGGATCATGGTATCCACACTTGGGTCGGGGCGTACGCTCGTGACCGTTGCGATTTTTTCCTCCTCGAAAAAAACCGAACAGCCGACAAGGTCGACCAAATAGTATTCGCCAGGCTCTAGGGGATGCATGGAGGCGCGTTCAACCCAGAGTTTCGAGCTGCGCAAGGCGTCTGCAGCCTCCATGCTATCGACAGACTCTAACCTAAGAATAGGGCCCTTCGCGCTCCCGCGCACACTCTCGACCTTATAACGTGTAGCCGTCCCCGAGGTGGACTCAACCACAAGATGGTCCGACGCTTGAAGAGATTCACTCTCTTCGCAGTGCAGCCTGACTTTGAGCTCGCCGCGTACCCCATGAGGGCGGGCGATCACACCAATTTGCAAGTGGGTTTTGTTTCTTTCCATGATTCTATTCCTCGGCTGTCGAAGCTTCATCTCGGAAGAAGCACACTTCCTCCAGGGCCTTCGACGTGCCCACACATTATTTTACGATGCATCTAACTCAACCCATCGGTGAATCACTCCACCGTGCAGGGATAGACGCGTCGCGCAAAGGAGAAAAAGTTAAATTGAGTCACCAATTCTCGACAACCCAGCTCAAAGCTCCTGCCTCACGGCACCAACTCAGGGCGCATACAGCAAAAGAGATCGGCCTACAACGCCCACGCCTGAACTGAATCAACAGTCGATTAGCCTGCAGACGGTACAAAAACAGGCACCCCATTGGGATGCCCGTCTCTTCTCTACTCGATGCCTCCCGGAAGGGAGCAAGACTAATGTTGCGTAACTACAGAATTCAAGCCAGATAAATGACTTGAAACTCAGCGTGTTAGCAAAACCTAGTCAATCAAATCGAGCTCCAATCAAGGAGACAGAGCTCTAATCAAGGATATCGAGATGAGCGCGGCAGCCTTGTTTTGCAGCAGCCGCATTCAGCAAAGCACGCATACTCTGTGCCGTACGCCCTTCTTTGCCAATCACCTTACCAATGTCGTCGGGAGCGACTCGCAATTCGACAATCACTCCGCGATCATCTTCAAGTTCATCAACTTCAACGGCATCGGGATCGTCCACGAGCGCTTCAGCGACCGTGGCGATGAGATCCTTCAGAGCCATCAGCTCGCGGCTTTCGCCTTCGCAGCCGTCTTCATCAGACGCTTAACGGTGTCAGTGGGCTGTGCCCCCTGCCCCGTCCAGTGCTGAACACGAGCGAGATCCAAAATAAGACCATCTTTATCGTTGTTGGGATCGAAAGTTCCCACACGCTCAATGTAGCGGCCATCACGAGGATTGCGCTGATCGGTAACAACGATACGGTAAAAGGGACGCTTTTTTGAGCCGTGACGGGCGAGGCGAATATGAACAGCCATGAATCTCTGATAGGTTTGAAGCGCAATGTCCATGAGGACAAACTTACGCGGACAATAAATATTGAACGAGGCTCGCACTGACGAGCTTCATTCAAGGAATTTTAGATTTTTCGCAAAAAATTTCGCGTAGGGCGCCAACATTAGCACTGCCTGAGCAGATAGCCAGTCATCCTTTTACGAAGGGACGCGGAAACTAGGGGAAAGTGCTATGCTGGGTCAAGACATTCTAGGAGATAGATAAAGAAGTGGCTGAAGACGAATTGAATGGTGCTCTCTCGAAGATAGTGGCGCCTATGGTAGAGTCGGATGAGGGTGAGTTGTATTTGGTAGCAGACAAGGGTTCCGTTGTGCATTTGCACCTCATGGGGCGCTTTGCAGGATGCCCTGGCAATCAGCTTGTGCTCAACCAGCTATTGCGCCCGTTGATTCGAGCGGTTCGCCCTCAAGCGACCCTCGAAATAAGTTCAGGAGCACTGCTTCCTGAAGGTTCTGTGCGCATCACGCCCGTTCACTCTTGATGATTCTCTGAATAAACAAGCTCTCAAGAGAAGGCGCCCCCACCTTAAGAGCTCGTCTGGCGCCCAAGGTCTCTGTCAGCTAGAGCCCTGCCCCATGCGCTTCAGAAATCCTTCCATCGAAATCAAATCCGCCCACGAAATCGAGGCGATGCGGGTCGTCGGTATCATGGCTGCTGAAACTCTCTCGTTGGTCGATACGATGATTCGTCCGGGCGTGACGACGAACGAAATTAACCAGTTTGTGCACGAAGATACCGTTCGTCGCGGCGCAATTCCAGCGCCCCTCAACTACAAGGGCTTTCCTAAAAGTGTTTGTACGTCAATCAACGATGTCGTCTGCCATGGCATTCCCGAAGACCGCGCCTTGGAAGATGGTGACATCATCAACGTCGATGTTACTCATATTTACAAGGGATTTCATGGTGATACCTCCATGACTTTTTATGTTGGGACCCCTAAAGATTCCACCATCGAGGTGACCGAAGTCGCGCGTAAATGCCTCGAGTTGGGCATAGCCGAAGTAAAGCCAGGTGCACGGTTTGGTGATATTGGCGCCGCTATTCAACAATTTGCGGAAGGGCGCGGTTTGTCAGTAGTACGGGACTTCGTAGGTCACGGGATCGGCCGAGAATTTCATACGGCACCTCAAGTTTCCCACGTAGGCGAGCGAGGCAAAGGTCAACGAATGAAGGCAGGTATGATCTTCACTATCGAGCCGATGATCAATCAAGGGGTCTTCGAGTGCGACGTATTAGACGACGGATGGACGGCTATCACCGTCGACGGAAAACTGTCTGCACAATTCGAACACACTATCCTAGTTACTGAAGTCGGTCATGAAGTGCTTACTGCTCGGGAGTCGATTTTACCCAATAGCGAACGATTTCGGGATTACTTCAAGGACTGAGAGGTACATTTGGTTGACTAGCTGGGTCACGGACGACTAGTTTCGAGATGCTCTTCACCTATCCGTGATTACAGGTAGGATGCAATCTTCACGACTCCTGAGCCAACATGGCCTTAGGGAGATGACGGGGACACATGGCTTCCAAGAAAAAGACCGCGACTTCGGCTAGAAAATCCACAAGTACAGCGAAGAAATCTTCATCAACAAAGAAGACCGCCGTGCGGAAAAGTGCGCCTCGTGCCGCTTCGTCCGCAACAAAAAGCGCTCCTGTAAAGAAGGCCGGCGCCGCTAAAAAGCCGGCTTCAACGAAGAAAACTGCCGCTGAAAAGAAGGCAACCACAAGTACGAGTTCGCAGAGGCCCAAGAGTGCGGCCTCCGCCAAAAAGACAACTAGTGCAAAGAAGGCAGCTCGTAAAAAGACTACAGCGGCTTCTCCCTCTCCAGCTCCTAAGAAAACGACATTGTCTAAGAAGGCACCTGCCACCAAGAAAAAAGCCGTAACTAAAACGACTGCAAAGGCTCCAGCACGTAAGGTTGCAAAAAAGGCCGTCGTAAAGACTACGAAGAAAACCTCCTCTCAGCCCACGGCCGCGCAAAAAGCGAAAGCAAAGGCTCTGTTGCTCAAAGAAAAAGAGAAGGAGCGCGCGCGTAAAGAAGCCGAAAAAGAAAAAGCTCGATTGAAAAAAGACAAAGAGCACGCGCGTAAAGAAGCCGAAAAAGAAAAAGCTCGATTGAAAAAAGACAAAGAGCACGCACGTAAAGAAGCCGAAAAAGAAAAAGCGCGATT
>Ga0256845_1002492_pt1 | contig 13307 bp, 12 predicted proteins | sample RiftiametaG_FD_189101 | JGI IMG/M metagenome (GOLD analysis project Ga0256845, IMG submission 189101) | Tube worm associated microbial communities from hydrothermal vent at the East Pacific Rise, Pacific Ocean - Riftia | ecosystem: Host-associated > Annelida > Integument > Unclassified ... | reverse complement strand
TCCACGGTTCATCCATGGCCAGCCGGTGATTTAAAACGTTATCAGGTCGCCCCCCGCGCGAGTGAGACAAGGAGTGAGATGGTGGGGCGACCTGATCATGGGGCGAGTGTCCCGCCGGTGCATCGGCCGTTCTCGCGCCGGAGGCGCCTGAGAACACGACCCGTTGCACCAAGACGAGCGGGGCCTCCGAGCCTCCGTGCCTCCGGCACAGACACCCCGCTCGTTTGGGAAACTCGCCCATTAGCACGTTTACTTGCCGCATCAAGCCTGGTGCTGGTGTGGCATTCTTTCCAATCTTGCATCCTCACCGTCATTGCAGAGAGAAGATTTGCAAAAAATCTGTTGACATTTTCTCTTCCCTTTGTCGTCTTGAAAAAAAACATAAGTAGTGTGATAAAAGAGGAAGAGGAAAGAGGGTATAGATGTGAAAGAAAGGAAAGGCAAACGACTATGTCACATGCCATAACCATTAACGTATCAGATACGCTGTATGAGCAGTTACGACAGGCGGCATCTTTGTTTCACCGACCGACTGAAACGCTTATTGTTGAGAGCTTACGCCATACACTTCCACCGCTTTTTGAGGACATTCCTTCAGATTATCAAGGTGAGGTGTTTCCGTTGTTGTCCATGACCGACCAGGAATTGTTTCATGAAGCTGAACAGGTGTTTCCCCAGGAACGGTGGCAGGCCTATGAAACCTTGCTTGAGCGGAAAAAAACAGGCGCATTAGACGCTGATGAAGAAAAGACCTTGTCGGCATTACATCATGAAGCAGATCGTCTGACATTTCGTCGAAGCTATGCCATGGTGCTCTTGAAACGGCGTGGTTATCGAGTCCCAGCGCTCCACAGAGAAGCAGGCGGCGTATGAGTACGGTTTCTCAGGTGATCCGTGAACGCGTGGCGAGTCAGGCACGCTTCCGCTGTGGATATTGCCTGACACAGGAACAAGTGAGTGGTGTTCCCTTAACCATAGAGCACCTCATGCCACGGGCGAAAGGCGGCAACGATACCGAAGAAAATCTGTGGACGGCCTGTCGATTGTGTAATGAGACCAAAGGCATTCTGACCGACGCTCCAGAACCTGAAACAGGCGAGGTCGTTCCGCTGTTCAATCCTCGCCAACAATCGTGGGCAGATCATTTCGTCTGGAGTGAAAACGGGACACAAATCATCGGAACGACATCAGTCGGAAGAGCCACAGTCCTGGCATTGGCATTAAATACAGAATTTCGTGTCCGTGCTCGTGCATTGTGGGTTGAAGTCGGGTGGCATCCCCCGGAATAAGGCATAAGGACGAATAAATCGTGCTAACAAAGTGTTGCAAAAGACCAACACCGCTGTCGGTGGTTTCAGCATACGCCTCTCGCAGAACGGTGTGGTGGTCCATGGCGCGTGGTTGCCCGTCGTCAGGCAGCGCCGGTGTTGGCTTCTGGGTACAGGCGTTAGCGTGCGATATATGGGCACATGCACATGAACAGAGAAAAAGGGGGGGATAAATAATTATGATATACCTCGTTCGTCATGGACAAACAGATTGGAATTTATTTAAAAGGTTTAACGGCTGTACAGATGCCTATTTGAATCAAACAGGAATAGCGCAGGCAAAGCGGCAAGCCGAGAACTTGAGGAGTGTCAGTTTTGACGCGTGTGTTTGCAGTCCGCAAACACGAGCGCGCAAATTCTGCGAAATTATCTATACAGGCCCGATTGTGTTTGATGACAGGCTTGCAGAAATAAACTGCGGCGAATTTGAGGGCACGGAGGAAACCGCGGAAGCGATGAAATTATTTTGGCAAGCCATCAAAAGTGGTAATATGGACACGGAGAGTTTCGAAGCATTTATAAAACGGAACTGTGATTTATGCGATATAATTATGGAAGAACACAAGGGGAAAAAGGTCTTAATCGTTACTCACGCCGCAAACGTACGAGTAATAAATTATTATTTCAAGGGTAAGCCCAAGAACTATGATTTCGGCAACAGGGTTGTCGAAAAAGGCGAGTTGATTACGTTGGGAAATTAACACTATGAGTTGTTCAACACGGATAGAATAAAACGGATCATCGACACTTGCTATGGGACATTGCCTTGCTCTGAAATATAAACCCTTGAATTTGCTGATTTCAGGCGAAAGACAGGAAATGTGCTCGTCAACAAGTCAGCCTCTCCATAGCAAGTGTCGAAGAGCCTCCATAATTATGATAATGAGAAGAAAAATGTATAACATATTTATAGAAGTATTCTACAAATATTTAGACAAGAAAGTCATAATGTTTATATAGAAAATTTAAACATATTTGGAGAGAAAAATTGTAAAAATTTAGACATATTCTAATAGAGATATAAAGAGAAGGATATGTAGAAATATGTCACGACATGTCTATAATATATTATGAAAAAAAATATTATATCTTTCCATCTCATGAAAGGGCAACAAAGAGAGACATGTCCACACGTCAGTCAAGGCACAGTTTTCAAAACGCGTTCATAAAAACTTGGCAGATTGGATGAGATCGTGCTGACTATCTAAAACACAGAAATGAGAAAGGGCTGACGTTGCCATCATAGAGGCTGACACGCTAACAATGGCATGAACGTTGGCACAACCCGCCGCCTCAATTTCAACATAAGTGCATGTTATCACGTGTCGTGGTTGTGCGAGCGTTGTCGGCTTCGGTCAGGGGCGGCTTGTGCCACGTTATGCCGGGTGTTCTCAGGTCGCCCCCCGCACGAGCGCGGCAAGGAAGGATGGTGGGAGACCTGATCATGGGCGAGTGTCCCGCCGGTGCATCGGCCGTTCTCGCGCCGGAGTCGCCTGAGAACACGGCACGTTTGGTCAACTCGCCCAATGTCTCACTCCAGGGGCGGGATTCAAGGGGCGTTAACGTTACGGAGGATATAAGAGAGTTCGCTGGTCATACTTATTCATCCAATCTCTCCTCTGTAAAGTGGGTGTAGGTCGAACGTTCCAGTTCGATTGGTCGAAGCAGAAGCTTCGACCTCCATACGGCCTGAACCACGTTTCATTCGGCGCGTGGGTCCATTGATGGTCATGCACGGCTCTTCTGCTGGGGTTGAGAGCGTGGGGCGATGAATCATAAATACAGGTTTATTCTAACATTCTCTCAAAAATATTATTGACAGGGGAACATTTTTTGCGTAAAATACGAGGGAAGGCTCAAAAACCGATACGCGGGTCGGAGTATTCATTGTGGAGGATGTTCCTGATTTCACTATTCCAGTTCCTTATCGCGGAGGAGATTTTTTATGCGGATTTTCCTGAAGACTCTTATTCTCATGCTGCTGTTCGCTGCACCAGGCAAGGCGATGGAACAGAAATGGGTTGATGATTTAAATCGCCGTTTTCCGGGAATTGGAGATGAATTTCGGCAAGCTGTTCAACAAAAGCTTGCTCAACATGAAGAGACCACAACCGTTGAGGCCCTGATTGACAAACTGATCGCCAGCCCGAATTATACTTCTGGCAAGATCACAAATGCCCAGTCATTCAGTCTGCACAGCGAGTTGATGCTTCTGCATCCTGCTGTCGGACATTATCAGGAATCGTTGCAGGAAGCCAAATTATTACGGGATTTTGTCTTAAAATATTCTGCCGAGGACGAACGGGTTGTCCAAACATTTCGAGGAGTTTTTGAAGAACTGCTGATCATCAACGGAGAATATGAAACAGCACTCCACGAGATTGAGGAAACCATCAGCCTGGACCCGGATGAAGAAGGAAACTATCTCAGCCGGGGAGTGGCGCATGTGAAATCAGGACAGCTTGCTGAGGCCCTGGAAGACTTAGGGATACTCATTCAGAAGCCGGAGGCAGAGAAATCGGCCCATCAACTTTTCGGCTTTATTATGGCAAATCGGCAAACGTTTCAGGAAGTCCGGGTTCAGAAAAATACGATGATTGATGTCATGCTGCGAGACCTCGATCCAACATCCGGGCGACGAGTCAAAATTCCGGCAAACCTGGAGGACGAACAGAAACCCGACACACGCGAAACAACTCCGGCTCAAACGGTTGCGAAAGCTCCGGAAACACCAGAACATTCCTCCTCACCCCCACCCTCTCCGCCTGAAAAGGCCGAACATCGTCTCACAGACATCCCTTCTCTTGAGCAGCTCGTCACGTTCACGCCGGAAGCACTCGTACAAACTCTTGGGACGCCTGTCATAGAAAGTAAGGGCGACCAGACGGTAGACCGTGATTACAATTATCAGGGGCACACCATAACAATCACGTTCGATAAGGCCGGCCAAAAAATCGTGTCCGTGCAAATGTTTTTCCTGCCTCCGGTGGATGAAACAACAGCGCGCGAACAGATCGGTCTGGAACAACTTGACATCGCGCCGACGATTGACAGTGGGATGTTGAAAGTCTGGAGTCCCTACGGGAATTTCTCAAAAGTCCGCTTTTCATTAAATGAAGGCCAGGTCATCGCCGTCATGATCGAACCGTAGGAAGGAGTTTGTGTCACAGCCGGAATCGTGCCCATGAAAAAACCATCAAAAGCATTCCAAGCGTAAATCCCCCCAAGCCCCCGATCCAGAGCCAGAGGATTAGCGGAGACACAATGAATGTGAAATATGCGCGATCATCTTCGTCCCACCCGTCCAGCACAACGTAAATATCTTCTTGCAAAGAAGAATATAAACCGACTTCCGTTGTCGTCTGTGGCGAATCATGATCGCCGTAAAACCGTTTTTCCGGGGTAACGGTCGCAATGAATCTATCTTTGTTGTAGAGTTCGATGACGGCGGCAAGAAGTCCGCGTTCTGCATTCTCGTCAATCCGCTTTTCAAGATAGTGAAATCGGATATGACCGAACGAAAAGGATTCTCCGGGATATAATTTCGCTGTTTGCTCCTGCTTATACGTTGATGAAACGGCAATGCTCACGAGAAGAATTGCGATGCCCAGATGAAACAGGGCAAAAGGCCGCACAAATTGTTTCAGGTTCTGGAGCATCGTTGCTGCGACCATTCCTCCCAGCCCACAGCTTAGCAGCACTAACCAGTCGGTCACGCCGGTCAATCTCAGCCCACCGACCAACAACAGGGAAAGCACGATCGGAACCAAAAATGTCGTGTATTCTACGTGTCCTGCAAACTGTTTCCAGGGCAACCCCTGGCAGACACCGATCAACCCCAGGATAACGAGTCCCAAAGGGATACTGATTCTGGTAAAAAACGCTTCCTCAATCACAACGTTTTTCCCGAACAATGCAGCAAGAATCGGGAAAATTGTGCCATACAGCACGGCAAAGCTCAACCCCATCAACAGTTGATTCGTCAGAAAAAAACTATTTTCTTTCGAGAGCAATGCCGTCTGGAAAGGGGGATGCTGAAAATGCCGCCATCGATAGAGGAACAATCCCACCATGGCACTCATACTTCCGAGAAGGAATATCAAAAAGTATCGGCCAGAAGGGGATTGGGCATACGCATGGACAGAGTCTAACACGCCGCTTCTCGTGATAAAGGTTCCGAACACGCACAACTGGAATGTAATTATGCTCAGGAAGATATTCCAACGCGCGAAAACCCCTTTTCGCTGCTGAAGAATGAGAGCGTGGAGCAAAGCCGTGCTGGTGAGCCAGGGAATCAGCGATGAATTTTCAACCGGGTCCCAGTCCCAATAGCCTCCCCAGCCTAATTCGAGATAGGCCCACCGCGCTCCGAGGATAATTCCCATGCCTAAAAAATACCAGGAGAAGAGCACCCAACGCCGCATCGTTGTCACCCATTCTTTGGAAATTCTCCCGGTACAGAGTGCGGAAAAAGCCAACACAAAGGCCACCCCGAATCCTGCATACCCAATAAAAAGGAGCGGAGGATGCGACACCATGTAAAAATTCTGCAGCAACGGGTTTAAGCCATTTCCATTTAACGGGGGGGAGGGGAGCACAGAAAACGGATTTGCGTGAACTGCCAGGACGATCAGAAAAAAACCGAGAACGATCGCACACACAAGTACGGAGAAGGAGTGCTCAGCAGAAAAACTGCGTAAATATCTCAAGTCTGGAGGTATCCGACGAAGGCCATATTGGTGTAAAATATTATTGCGTTGAGCGTTGCGAAGGGAGACAACGGCGAATATTGCGAGCATCCAGACCCAGAAAAGAAGCGACCCTTCCTGTCCGGCCCATAATGCCGAGATAAGATAGATGGGGTGGAGGGCCAGATTAACATATCTAACCACGTAAGCCAGCCGAAAGTCCCGTGAAAGCAGAAAATAGAAGAGCAGAAATTCGGCAAGCGTGACTGAACCGGCCAGCGCGATTACCGCATGAACCGCACTTGCCAACCATTGAGCACTGTGTTTTCTCAGGGCAACTATCGCGGCAATAGCGGCGTACGCCGCGCACAAGATTGCGACAACCAGGGAAAATTGAGCAAGTAGTATCATACGTTCCCTATGCTGGAAAGAAGCGGAATTGTCAACAGGAAAGGGCATGTAATTCGGAAATTCGTCATTTTTTCCCTTTACAAATTTTCTTTGAGATTAAAGTGTCAGCAACATGAACACACGCACGGCATGAAACGTGGTTTGGGCCGCATGTAGGTCGAAGCTTCTGCTTCGACCAGTCGAACTGGTACATTTACGCGTTACATAGGAGTTCACATGAACGTAGCCGTTCACCCGTAACAATGAAAATACTTCTCATTTTCAAAGGAGACTATAGATGATGGAAGTACTCAGGAGATTGTTATTGATCGTTTGCAGCCTTGCCGCGATTTCCACTCTGATGGCGCCTGCGCCAGTACTGTATCAGGTCTCACAACCAGATTTTGCAGAGGAGTTGCACAATAATCCTTATCCCTGGAGTCATAAAGGTCAGACCGTGGCACAATTTCAGGCAGAACAGACCAAAGATCGCATCCTGATGGTTTCTGCCGAACGATGGGAGGCTTTGCTCCGGACTTCCAGGGCGCAAGCGGGCAGCTATCTGGAAGCGGATACTGATGAACTGCATGGAATTGCCGATCAGATACCGGCCGGGATGCCGTGGCGCTATCTACAAAAATCGGGGAATCAAACGGCACAACTCCTGGAAATACGGCGACTCAGCCCCGATGATTACTTGTTCGGCGAGGCGTCTTTTCTTTTCCGCCATCCCTACAGTCTGTGGAGTCCATTGTTGTTGGTAATTGGTATCCTTTTGTATATTTTTCTTCCACGACACCGGTTTTCAGAGGATACCCTCTGTTATGGGGCTGGGTTTAGTGCTGTCATAGGTCCCGACATCATAGCCTGGATGATAATAGTCGGATTTTTTACTCTGGGGCTGGGAGTGGGGTTGTCTGGATCGCCTGGCGGCATCTCTTCCTTATTTTCAAGCAAGCTGCTCGCGATCTCCTGCATCCTCTGGCTCTTCACCCTGTTTGGTTTTTATCTGTTCAGGGTAGCCGCTCGGTATGCCGGTCTGGGGTTGTGCTGTTCAGATGGACATCTGGCCTATTTTTCTCCATCGGGGACCCGAAGGGTTTCGATCAGCGATGTGGCTTCTGTTCAGCTTGGTCATTGGCAGGCTTCAAAGTGGATCACCCGGTTTGGCTTTTTGATCAGCCTGGTCAATTGGCGAGCCTTGGGGCCAACGCTGCTGAACACCAGCCGCAGCGATCCCCAACTCGAAATCTATCTTAAAAACGGCGGAACCTGGAAATTTATACTGACTGGCGCAAGAAATGTCGAACCGGTGCTCTCATGTCTGGAAAGGCAGGGGATACAACTCAGGAAACAGCAGAATCCGGGAGAGTCGTTTTAAGCACAGATGGGCAACCTGCCTGCGGAGTCTCCGCGCAGGCAGGTTGTCAGGTTTGTTAATAAACATTATTAGTCTTCAGGTTGGAAAATCATTTGCGAATATGGGTGAGAGGTCACCACAGTTCAAAACGTCTTATTCGACCGTTTTCGTCCGGCTGATCACGATTCGGCACACCTTATCCCCCTGAGCGATCGTGCTCTGAAGGTCAAAATCGAAGGCCTGAAATTCAGAAATGATTCCTCTGTCTCCATCCATCGCAATATCACACAGGGTTTCAACATCCTTATCATTGGCCTCCTGCTTTAACCAGCCGCTGACCAGAGGACAGTAATTGAATTCCACAACAAAGCGTTCGTCATTCAATTCAACAATATTCATTTCAAACACTTTTTTGAAAGTCTCCGTGGCAAACTCACCGGCGAAGTGTTGAATACTGTCTGTTGCCGTAAATTTGGTTTTGCCGTGAAATTCTCCGCATTTGGTAATGGCCTGTCGGGCGAAGTCGTCCCAGTCCAATCCACGTTTCCGGGCTTCATCCAGCAGAAGATACATCCAGGTGGCCCGGTGTTCGATAGCGGCACGGATTTGTTCGATATGTTCCCCATGATCGGTCGGATTATTAACAATTGGCATCATCTTTCTCCCATGTAAAGTGTACAAAGTTAGCCGCGAACACCACGACGGTATGTATCGAAAACGCCGTCAGGAGTGCGAACGCTAGTTCGCACTCCTGCACTTTTCATCCCGTGCGTGTGTCAGGCTGGAAGCCTGTCATACACGACTCTATAATTTGTTATGTAATTCACGTTACGCAATCAAAATCGTACCCAAAGTTCTTGAAAACGAGGATCCGTTAACAGCAGTGTTTTTAACTCGGATATCTCGTCTTGCAGGGGCTTTTCGTCTGTCCGATACACAATATCCGCGGCCTGAAAATACTTGTCCTGTGACGTGCTCCACATTTTCGTAATGTCCTCGCTGAGCGTTGTTCCAGGATTGACCCGCGGACGGTCGGCCAGGGAAACACGCCGGATAAGTTCTTCAACCGAGGCTTCCAGCAGAATGATCACCCCTGTGCTCCGCAACACATCCATATTCCACTCATACCTCACTGTGCCGCCTCCCAGGCAGATGACTGCCCGTTCGCGCCTGGCGAAATCTTTACAGATCGAGTACTCCAATTCCCGGAACGCGACCCATCCTTGCTTATGGACGAGTTGATGAAAAGAATAGCCGAGGATGCGGTCCATTTCCCGATCAAGATCGAAGAATTGAAGCCCTATTTCCTCGGCAAGTTTTTGGCCGATGGTAGTTTTCCCGGAGCCGATCATGCCGCAAAAGTAGACGTTCACCGCTGTGCCCCCTTTTCTGTTTATTCCTGCAGAATAATCAGTTTACAAAACTCACAGCCCTTTGCAATCGTCTCCTGTAATTCCATACGAATCCCTTCATGCCCGTCGGCTCGTCCGCGATCCCCTTCCATGGCAATGTCGCAGAACAGTTCTATCCGCTCTTTGCTCAACCCCAGTGCTTTCCACGCTTCTACCAAAGCACAAAACTTCATTTTCTGAATGGCTTGAGCCTCATCATACTCGATGTCCGAATCGAATATATCGGCCGATCCCTTTGCTTTATGCCTGAGCACCCAATCTTTAGCTCTGAAAGGTTCAGGGTCTTTTTGGGCTTTCAGCAATCCGAAGCGATGAATCGCTTTCCGGGACAGTTCGATCACTTTTTCCTCTGGCAGTTCCCGGGAGAATTCCTCAAAGAGCAACGCAAACCACGTGGCTCTGTCCTGGATTGCGGCCCGGACTTTTTGAATCATTTCCTCTTTTGGTCCAATCTCTTGTGTTGTCGTTTCCATTATTGTCCTCTCTCCGATTGTTCAGGCAAGTCTTTGTTATCATGAGCGTCGCAAATAACACGCTTCAAACCCGCCCTGACAACGGGCACAAAACGTGATGAAGCAATAGACTTAACCGAAAGCACATTGTATGAATTAGGCGCAGCAGGTTTTAAATAAACTACATTCCAAACAACCTTTTATGCTTGTAAGGCTTTTTTGTCCTCTTTCCTATGTCGTATGTAATTTTCATTCAATATATTCCATATCTCTTTATATCTGTCAAGAAATGCTTCAAGCTTCTCCGATTGTATTTCTTCTGGGGGGCGTCCTGCTAAATAGAATTCCATATCGTTCTTGAGGCGATACATCCGGGTAATCGCTTCAATCCATTCATCAGGAATAAAAATTCGCCATAAGTCCGACCACGCATACTCTTCAAGTTTACCAAGAAGCTGGTTCGTTTTCAGGATGTGTATATTTGTGTATATTGATGTATAATGGGGCGAGTTTACCACACGAGCGGGGGGTCGGAGGCGCGAGGACCCAGCGTCCAGGCTCGTCTTGGTGCAACGTGCCGTGTTCTCATACGCCCCAAGCGCAACAAGGCCGGGACACTCGCCCCATTATCATGTCTCCCACTATCCTTCCTGTGCCCGCCGTGCGGGGGGAGACATGATGACGCCCGGCATGTCGCCTTTCTATTTACTGTATGACCTTCTTTTATGCTGAAGCAAGGGTGACTCGTTGTAATGAAAGATGGTATGTTTCTTTGATCTGCTTCGTGATGTGTTCCAGGCGATTTAAATGCTCCTGCGTGGTCAAATCTTTTGTTTCCTGATACACTTCTTCTTTCCACTGTCGAACTTCTAATAATGATTGCGGTTCTTGGACGATCAGGTTAGTCATACGACACCTCCATCGGAGTTAAGAGGTCAAGTTGGCTTGAAAAGCCTTCTTTCAAATTCACACTTTGAATCATTCGTCGTTTCCTCAAATTGGCTAAATGCTTCAAATTCCAACTAATCAACGCATCCATAGCATAATGGGTAGCTACTGCGACATGCTTGGCATCATCCGTCGCTCGTGGGGGTAAAACCTGTTCTTGAATATACCGATCGGCAAGCAGAAACACATCTTCAAACAATTCCAATTCTTTCGGATGATGGGTTTTAATCAGTTGGAGTAATGCCTGTTGTTTCGTGCTTAAGGCCCGATTAATTTCATCAAAGACCACACTGGAAATAAAAATCTCGTATTTCCCTTGTTGGATCAATTGAAAAAATTGAATGGTCACATCCCTCTTTTCGGGGGCATCATCCGCAAAATAAAAATTCCAGACCGATGTCTCCAAATACAATTTTAACCGTTTCATCGGCAATGCAATCCTTCACATTATGTAGAAAGGTTATAGAAAGGTTTTTATGCGTTGATGACCATTAAAATATCTTCACTATGTCAAATATAATCAGTAATCCTGCTTTCGTCAAGACAAGCAGGGAAGAAATTGACATCTTTCTTCCCTGATTTACTGTTCAAGTTGTGGTGTCGGGAAATCACTTCGCTCATTCCTAAAACAACTGCCCGCAACGCTGTATAACATTACGCTATTCCCAAATAGGCTTTTTTCACAATTTCGTTATCCCGCAGATTCGTTGTCTTGTCTTCGATGGTAACATTTCCCGTCTCCAGCACGTATCCATACGAGGCCACCTGGAGCGCAATATTCGCATTCTGTTCGACCAGCAGGATTGATTTTCCGATTTTATTAATCTGTATAATAAAATCGAATATTTTTTCAATGATCAAAGGAGCTAATCCCAGGCTCGGTTCATCGAGGAACAGAATCTCGGGGTCTGACATGATGCCCCTGGCGATTGCTAACATCTGTTGTTCTCCGCCAGACAGGGTTCCCCCTTCTTGCTTTCTTCGTTCTGCCAGTTGCGGAAAGAGATCGTAGACCTGTTCCAGATTTTCTTTCACCCTGCTTTTACTGTTCAGGATATATGCTCCGGCGATCAGGTTTTCCTCTGCAGTGAGTTCGGAAAAAATCTTCCGTCCTTCAGGCACATGGGAGATTCCCAGACGGACAATGGTATCAGAGCGTAACTGGGTTATCACCTTTCCCTTGAACGTGACCTCCCCGGACGTGGGTTTTATCACGCCAGTCATGGCATTCAGCAGCGTTGTCTTCCCGGCGCCATTTGCTCCAATGAGGGTAATCAGTTCCCCTTCATCGACTTTCAGAGAAATACCCTTTAAGGCTTGTATTTCGCCATAATGCACCACAAAATTGTTGACTTCTAACAGAGCCACTATTCTGCTCTCCTTTTTCCTAAATAGGCTTCAATAACCCGTTCATTGTTTTGGATCTCGTTTGCTGTTCCTTCGGCAATTTTGGCGCCGTAATCAATCACAGAAATGACATCAGCGATACTCATCACTAATTTCATGTCATGTTCAATAATGATGATGGTGAAACCATCAGCTTTCAGTTCCTGAATAAAGTCGTCAAGCTCCGCTGTTTCCCTGTTGTTCATCCCCGCTGCCGGTTCATCCAGCAACAAAATCTGAGGTTTGCTTGCCAACGCTCGCACGATTTCAAGCTTGCGTTGCTTGCCATAGGGAAGGTTTTTGGCAAAAAAATCTTTCTCCTCAAGCAGGTCCACCTTTTTCAACAAATCCAGACAAAATTCCAGCACTTCCTGTTCTTCGCGTTTGAATCGCCGATTGCGAGTGATCGCGGCCCATACAAGGGATTTCGTGAGAAGGTGCGTTCCGACTTTCACATTTTCCAGGACTGACATATAGGGAAACAGTCGAATATTTTGAAAGGTCCTGGCGATTCCTTTCGAGACAATCACATGGGTCGGAAGATGTTGAATTTCTTCACCATTGAACATGATTGTGCCTGAATCAGACGGTTTCACAGCGGTGATCGCATTGAACAGGGTCGTTTTCCCGGCCCCGTTTGGCCCGATAATCGCATGAATCGTTCCCTCCTTGACGCTCATATTCACATTATCAACCGCGACAAGACCTCCAAAGGCTTTTCGTAATGTTCTGATTTCAAACGTCATACCGATGCCTCCGCCGAGTGTTTCTTTTTTCGCTTAAAAAGAGGTTCCGACCGTTCAAAAAGTCCCTTCACCCCCACAATTCCACCTGGTTTCAGAACAATCACGCTCATCAGAATTAACCCGTACAGCACCATTCTGTATTGAGCCAGAAACCGAAAGGTTTCCGGCAGGAGCACCAGAATAAAGGCGCCAATTAATGGCCCGGTAATTGAGCCTGTCCCACCCAAAGCCACCATCGTCAGGATCATGAAGGATTCATTGCTCCCGAATTGATCCGCGCTGATGTACCGGGCAAAGTGGGCATAATATGCTCCGGCTACGCCAGCGATAGCGCAGGCTGTTGTGAATGCCAGGGTTTTGAACGCAAAGACGTTAATCCCCATATTTTTGGTGGCAAGCTCATCTTCTCTGATGGCCAGAAAGGCGCGTCCCACCCGCGAATGGTAGAGCCTGTAAATGATCAAAATGGTGAGCAGAACGAGAACGACAATCAGATAGTAATAGGCTATCGGTTTGAACGTCATCCCAAACAGGGTTGGGATGGGGATGCCGGGAACTCCCATCGGGCCTCGTGTCACGGAAATCCAGTTGAGGATG
>Ga0256845_1002491_pt1 | contig 13310 bp, 18 predicted proteins | sample RiftiametaG_FD_189101 | JGI IMG/M metagenome (GOLD analysis project Ga0256845, IMG submission 189101) | Tube worm associated microbial communities from hydrothermal vent at the East Pacific Rise, Pacific Ocean - Riftia | ecosystem: Host-associated > Annelida > Integument > Unclassified ... | reverse complement strand
TGCCACGAGAATATAGATAGTCATGTATATTGCCATGGTTAGTATTTTATGCTGCCCGTAAAATTCCTTAAAAGCAGTAAGCTTGATTTTAAGGTTGGAAAGTGAAAAAAATTTGTCCAGGTCAAACAGAAAAAACAGCCATATCAAACACAGAATTGCAATCAAAAACAGTATTTTCATGCCTGGTTTTTTCATCACTTATATTTTCCTTAAAGTTACTCTAGGGCTTTTTTTCAATTGCTTGAAAAGTTTTCATGAATTTGCTGTCAATATAGTCTTTGATCATAAATGCAATCTTTCCACCAAACACAAGGTTGTTTTTCTTTAATACACCAGCACCACCCCCAACATTAAATATCAAAAGATATTCAGGCCCAGGGTCAAAGGGTTGAAGATCAGTTCCTTCAAGAGTTGCCATGAGATTGTGCAGCAAAACCGGATTTTCCCGGACAGCATACACGCCAACCTTATCAAGGGGTTGATCTTGAAAATAGATACAGTCGCCACCTCCGAAGATTTCAGGATATTTTACAGACTGAAGATATTTGTTTACTAAAAGCCCCTTGTCAGGACCAACAGGGAGGTCAGACTCTGCAAATATGGTAGAGGGTTTAACACCCAGTGCCATGAAAATAAAATCTGTTTTATATGCTTCTCCAGATTCAAGGAAAATTTCATCAGGTTTCACCTGGCTTACATATCCTGTCTCAATGATTTGAATACCTTTTTTATGGAGGGATGAACGAACTCTTGAGGTGACTTTTTCAGGAAATCTTCCCATAAAATTTTTTCCTGCAAAAATTCTGATTGCCGGCATGTAGCCTTTTGTTTTTTTTGCAAGCTGCCAGACATTTCCGGCAATTTCAGCAGACGAGGGACCACCTCCGACAATACTTATTACAATTTTGTTTTTCTGGAATAGGGTTACAAGTTTATCCCTTGCCTCCATTAATTTTTCAATGGGTTTAACAGGGTAAATGTTGTCATTCCCATTTAAGACTGTCTGCATGGGAACAAAACTCCCGGCATTAAACGAGAGCACATCATAGGGAAAGGTATTACCTGCTTTTGTATAGACCTCTTTTTTTTCAGGATCAATTTTTAAAACCTTATCTTTTACAAAGATACCTCCAAGTTTTTGGACAACATCCCTTGTGGCAAACCGGATATCCTCAGGAGTATATGTCCCTCCTAACATTCCAGGTCCCATGCCAGAGTAATAGTGGTGAAAAGATGGTCCAATCACAGTGACCTTAAATCCTTTTTCAACAAACTTGTCAATATTCTCAAGGGTCATCATATGGGCATGACCACCACCTGCAAGTACAAGATGTTTTCTCATTTTTCTATCTCCTTTTAAAGGCTGTCCATAAGCTTGCCCAGGCTAGCAAGATGTGCTTTCTCTTCATTTGCAATTTTGTTTACAACATCTCTTGATTCTTGATTTTTAATTTTTGTGGATACCCTTTGATAAAGGTCAAGTGCCTGGGCTTCTATTGACATTGCAAGGGAGATTACATCGGTTGGTGAATTCAAGTCTGGTTTAAAAAGATCAAGGTATTCATCGGTGGATAGACCACCCTCTGAAGCCTTTGTTTCTACCATTTTTTCAAAGGTCGCTTTATTTATTTCATCCCCGGCAAGATTGTTGTAGGCAGCATGGATAGACATCTGATGCTTTATTTCAATCTCTGCAAGCTTGCTGAAAAGATCTTTGACCTTTTTGTCTGCAGCTTCTTTGCCTAAAGTGAGATAAAATTCACGTAGTCCCTGTTCCATGGAATAGGCTACTTTTAACACTTCCAAAGGGTCTTCATTACCTTGGAAAAGATCCATACCAAGATCTTTTGAACCAATGGCAGTTTTTGAATGCCATGCCTTAATGCCTCCTGAAACATTGAATACTTTTTTAAATCCTTTGCCTGCCAGCATTTGCGCAGCAACCCGGCTGCGTCCTCCAACTGCTCAATATACCAGGGTGGGCTTTTCAGGATCAATCTCACCAAGTCTGTCAGTAAGTTCAGGCAGAGGAATCAGTGTCGCTCCAGGGATATGGCTTGCTTCATACTCTGAGGGTTGCCTGACATCCAAAATTGTTATCTCTTCACCTGGGTGTTCAGAGATATATGATTCTGTCTCACTGAAATTTAATGATTTAGCAGGTGTAAAAAATTGCATCCATTTCATGTCAACTCTCCTTAGATTTCATTAATTGTTGTTGTCTTTTTTTTCTTCAACCTCTACATCCATAGCCATTGTGCATTCATGGCATTCAAGTTCGATATTAGGGATATCACCATACTGCTCTTTAATCTCCTCTTTTGACAAATTCGTAATTCCTGAACAACCACACTGGGGACAAGATGTTTTTATTCTGTATTTTTGTTTCATAGTTACCTCCTGGTATTGGTTTTCGGTATTTATCAGCATGCATGACAATCAATTACTATAAGTTTGCTGTTTATATATTGTCTTTCAATAATCATGCCAATAGAGATGCCTCATGGGAGTTAATAAGTTATTGATTATATCAGTGTTTTCTCCCACCAGGGAATAATACAGAGTGGCTCGCATCCTGCATGATAAATTGAATATAAGCTCAAAGTAACACTGAACAAGTCAAAGGGAGGTAACCATGAAAAAATTTGGAGAAAAATTATTAGTTCCCATCCTGCTCATTGTTTTGGCTTTTATTGTGATTACTCAAAAAAGCTTTGGTACTGATTCCAAGGAGAATGACATGAACAAAAATATAAAATATGAGACTGCAACACTTGCAGGAGGGTGCTTCTGGTGTATTGAGGCTGCCTTTGAAAATGTTGAAGGAGTTGTAAGTGTTGTTTCCGGATATTCCGGGGGGCATGTTGAGCAGCCTTCCTATGATCAGGTTGTTGCTGGAACCACGGGACATTACGAAGCAGTGCAGGTGAAATTCAACCCTGAACAAATAAGTTATGCAGAAGTGTTAACTCTCCTGTTCACGCAGATTGATCCAACAGATAATACAGGCTCTTTTGTTGACAGAGGTGAGCAGTACAGATCTGCTGTTTTTTATCATAATGGGGTGCAGAAAAATAAAGCATTGTCTTTAATTGATAAGATTAATAACTCTAAATTGTTTGATGAAAAAGTAGCAACCAAAGTTGTACCTTTTAAAAAGTTTTATGAAGCAGAAGTGTATCATCAGGATTACTCTAAAAAGAATCCCCTTCAATACAAGTTATATAGGTCACGGTCAGGACGGGACCAATTCCTGGATAAAGCTTGGGAAAACTGGGCTGAAAAACGTTGGACAAAGAGTGCAAAGTACAAAAAACCATCTGATAAAGAGCTTAAAACAACTCTTACAAAGCTTCAATACCACGTAACCCAGGAAGAGGGAACTGAACGAGCCTTTGACAATGAATACTGGGATAATAAAGAGGAAGGAATTTATGTGGATATTGTATCGGGCGAGGCTTTGTTCAGCTCAACAGATAAATTTAAATCAGGAACTGGCTGGCCAAGTTTTACAAAACCCATTAACAAAGGTGCTGTCATTGAAGAGAAAGACAACTCCATGTTTATGGCAAGGACAGAAGCACGAAGTAAGAAAGCTGATTCCCATCTTGGGCATGTTTTTCCAGATGGACCCGGGTCAACCGGCTTAAGATATTGTATTAATTCAGCCTCTTTGAAGTTTATACCTAAAGAGGAGCTTAAGCAGCATGGATTGGAACAATATAGAGGTTTGTTTGAGTAAAAATAGTGTGATTTTGTACTAAAAGTTCAAGAAGAACCCGGTTTAGTCATATTATCAGGGTTTACAACTCTATTGAATTGATCCTCTGATAAAAAGCCAAGCTCTAAAGCAGACTCTTTTAATGTTTTGTTCTCTTTGTGGGCTTTTCTGGCTATCTTTGCTGCTTTATCATACCCAATGTGGGAGTTGAGAGCTGTGACAAGCATTAAAGAGTTATTAAGATGTTTTTCAATAGCCTCTGTTCTGGGTAAAAGACCTGAGATACAGTTTTTTTGAAATGAGAGCACAGCATCACCTAATAGTTTTGCAGATTGTAAAAAATTGTATATGATAACAGGCTTGAATACGTTTAATTCAAACTGCCCTGAGCTACCTGCAATATTAATTGTTACATCATTACCAATAACTTGAGCACATATCATGGTCATGGCTTCAATCTGGGTGGGGTTGACTTTTCCCGGCATAATTGAGGAACCAGGTTCATTGGCAGGAAGGTCCATCTCTCCCAGACCGCATCTGGGACCAGATCCCATTAATCTGATATCATTGGCAATTTTCATCAAGCTTACAGCAATGGTCTTTAAAGCTCCATGGGATTCAACTATGGCATCGTGGGAAGCAATTGCCTCAAATTTGTTGTCAGCAGTTCTAAACGGTTGATGTGTCATATCAGAAATCAGGTCAGCAACTTTTACATCAAACCCTTTTGGAGTGTTTAATCCTGTTCCCACTGCAGTTCCTCCCATTGCAAGTTCAAACAGGTGGAGCATACAGTGTTTTGCTGCCTCAATGCCATGTTTTACCATGGAGACATATCCTGAAAATTCCTGCCCCAGGGTCAGAGGTACTGCATCCATGCAGTGGGTCCTGCCAATTTTTACAATGGACTCCCACGCTCTGCTTTTTTCAGCCAATCCATTTTTCAGTATTTCAAGATTTGGCAGGGTATGCTTTGTCAAGACAGTGACAGCAGCAATATGCATGGCTGTGGGAAAAGCATCATTGGATGATTGGGATTTGTTAGCATCATCATTGGGATGGATAAAAAGCTTATCCTGATATAGTGATTTTCCAGCCAGGATTTGTGCTCTATTTGCTAGGACTTCATTTACATTCATGTTTGTGCCGGTGCCTGATCCTGTCTGCCACACTTTTAAGGGAAACTGATCATCAAGTTTTCCTGCAATGATTTCATCACAAACCTTTGAGATCAATTTTTCTTTTTTTTCAGATAGAAGTCCAAAAGATATATTAGCCTTTGCAGAGGCCTTTTTAAGAACACCAAAAGCCCGGATTAATTCAATGGGCATTTTCTCTTTTCCTATTTGAAAATTCTGCAGACAGCGCTGGGTCTGGGCACCCCATAAAGAGTTTTGATCTATCTGCATTTCACCCATTGTGTCAGTTGCGATTCGAGTTTTCATTATGCCTCCCGTATATTATGCTTGTTCGTTGGTGAAGACAATGTTAATTCTATTCTATAGATAACATAACCCTTGTATAAAAAATATATTTAATACCAAAGGTCCATGATCTGTGGTATGGATTTTGCTATTTAAATTCCCAGTAAGTTAAACAGGGAGAAGATAAATGACTCAATGGTATTGTTCTATCTGTCATAAGACAACCAGCAGCAAAAACAAGCCTGATGAATGTATGGATTGTCATGCAGACAGCAGGATGGTTATGGACAGTGGCGAGATTCCTCAAAATCTTGAACAGGTCAGGGATAAAGCCAGAACAAAGCTTAAGGGGATCTGTGCTGCATATCCCTCCTGCGATGGCAGTTTTGATAAGATTTGTCAGAGACAGGCCTATGGAAAACCCATTGGATTAGGTGGAGTGGGACAGGGACGTTCATTTAAGGCAAATGCCGATGCTCTTTCTGACATACAATTAAATATGTCTGTACTGGGGAGTCACTTTGAACCTGATACATCCTCTTCATTTCTCGGCATTGATCTTGATTTTCCTGTAATTGCCTCATCCACGGCAGGTATCCAGAATTATAATGATACAATGGATGAAACCATGTTCTGTACATCTGTGCTAAAGGGTGCAAAGGAAGCTGGAACCATAGGTTTCAGAGGAGATACCTGGTTTTACACTCCTGATAATAATCCTGCCTTGGATTCTTTAAAAATATGCAAGGGTTATGGTATCCCCATATTTAAGCCAAGATCCCAGGAAATATTAAAAAAGCTTATTGAAAAAGCTGAAAATCTTGGATGTAGAGCTGTCGGAATTGATCTTGATGGTTGTGGTTCTACTAATATGGCAGCCCATGGTCAGCCTGTATTTAAAAAAAGTGTCAAGGATATTAAAGAACTTGTAAACTTTGCATCACTGCCGTTTATTGCCAAGGGAGTCATGATGCCTGATGAAGCCTTAAAATGCGTTGATGCTGGTGTTGATGTGATTGGTGTATCCAACCACGGCGGCAGAGTATTGGATTCAACTCCTGGTGTTGCAACACTTTTGCCTCGGATAAGAAAAGAACTTGGGTTTTCTGTGACAATCACAGCTGATGGTGGTGTCCGGACAGGGTATGATGTATTAAAAATGCTGGCGCTTGGTGCCGATGCTGTGCTGCTGGGAAGGGATATTATCAGGGCATCTGTGGGAGCTGGAACCCTTGGAGTGAGAATGCATCTGGAACATATTAAACAGACATTGAAAAGAGCAATGTTCATGACCGGAGCAAAGAGTATTAAAACCATTGATTCAAAAATTATATTTAAACTTTAGTTAATCACTAGATAGAGGAGAAGAATAGATGAAGAAATTTTTAATAGTTTATGCCACAAGATCCAACGAAACTGAAAATATTGCTAAATTGATTGCCGAAGGGATACGTATCTCAGGCAATGAGGCCGTAGAAAAAAAAGTAAATGAGATTAAAGGTGAAGAAGATTTAAATGGATATGATGGGTATCTGTTTGGATCTGCAACCTATCATGGTGAAATGATTACATCCATGAAGCAGCTTTTATTCATTGCTGAAAGGGCTGAGTTAAAAGATAAGCCCGGCGGTGCTTTTGGTGCTTATGGCTGGAGTGGGGAAGCGCCAGGGCGTATATTTGATACCATGAAAAATATTTATGGTATGAAAATGGTATCAGACCCTTTAATGCTTAAAGCAAGTTGGATAGGCGGGGGAACCCAGGCAGCACAGGATTACGGGAAAAGTGTTGCTGACCTGTCCTAGGAGGTTACTATGAATGATGAAAATATAATATTGGCATGTTTGAGTTGTGGTACAAAGAACAAAATTCCTTTGTCACGCATTAATGAATCTCCAAAATGTGGCAAGTGTGGAACCCCTTTGTCAACAGATATTATAAGCAAGCCTGTTGATGTTGTGGACAACACTTTTGATAAAGAGGTGCTGGGTGCAGCATTGCCGGTGCTGGTGGATTGCTGGGCTCCATGGTGTGGTCCATGCCGGGCAGTTGGTCCTGTTCTGGATGAGCTTGCTGAAAAGTACAAAGGCAGACTGAAAATAGCCAAGGTCAATGTGGATGAAAATTCAGCCATTTCAACCAGGTACTCCATATCAAGTATTCCAACCATGTTTCTTGTGAAAAATGGCAAGATCATTGATCAACTGGTTGGCGCACTGCCAAAGGAAGAGCTGGAAAAACAGATTGCGAGAATTATCTAATTAGCTGCATATATACTGGTGCATATATACTGGCATTACGGTTTTCATGGCTGTCTGAGGTTTTGTAGCAAAGATAAAGATATGGATTATGGATGCCCTGCGGAAAATGTGAGAAATATAAATATAAAGGGCAACATCTTTAAAATGTTGCCCTTTTTCAAAGCCAATTAATCAAGCACTTCCATTAATTTACCACAGCATGCAGGGATTCTATCTCCCTTTTTAAGCTCAACATACTTATTACAGGTTTGACAATAACATCTGCAATCTTCATCTGCATAGACCTCCGCATATGTTTCTCCTGCATCAGTTGCTGTGTCACCACCTTCAATGGCAAACCTTGCAAGCTCATTTTCTCCGGGGATATATTGCCCCACAGCCACAAGCTTTTTATTAAACCTGGCGCAATCAACCACAGTTCGCCATAGAGCTTCCAATCCTTTTCTTTCATTTTCTGATTCTGGTGTAAACTCCACAAGATTTTTAATGATATCAATCTTCATCTGTTTTCTCCCTATTAAGTTAGATCAAGTTAGTCAAGTTTAGTTAAGTTAAAAAGTTATTATCTCAAAATCATTTTCTAGATATTGGGACATGGAAGGGTGCCCTGACATATCACCCAAAAATGTTAATCCTTGCTCTTTTGCATCCTCAAGAGTGCCGAGTTTGTTGGAACAGGCTTTACAGACACCTTCAACAAGGTTCCTATCAACAACCTTTGTCCAAAGTTTATTTAAAGGGTTCTCAGCCTTGACAAGCTCAGGGATTAACTTTACGCTTGCACCTTCAAGGATAATTCTTGGCTGCCAGCCTTTCTTATCCATATCAAGGGCGTTTAACAAAACATGGATAAAGCACATTGGATCTCCATTAAATACAAATAATGCAAATTTTTTCATTTAGACCTCCTTATCTGATCATTGGTTTTTGTAAATTCATCTTATTGTTTTTATAGATACAAGTTTTGTGCCATTTGCTGAAAACATGGTCCCAGGCTGTTAATCATCTTAAAGCATTCAAGTTATCTGTTTATTTAAGTTTTATTGTACGCCTTGGTACAATTTTGTATCAAAAACATCTGTCTCAAAAGAGACTGCAGGTTTTTCAAGTACAAATCATTGATGTTGTATTGCTAAAAAAGCAGCAGCAGGAAGATTTTATTTATATTAATAACATTCAGGCATGATGATTGCTATATAATTAAAATCAAATGGAGAGTAAGATTAAAATAGGATTATTATATTAACCAAATGAGTTTTTTACAAAAAAAGGGAGATAATATATAATGAAGAGATATTTGATAATTGGAAACGGAGTTGCTGGGACTGAAGCAGCAATGGCAATTCGGAAAAATGATCCCAAGGGGCAGATCCTCATGGTCACAGAAGAGCCGATCCCTTTTTATTCCAGGATCAAGCTGCCTGATTACGTGGCAGGTATTACAGAAAAATCCAATCTTATTATTAAAAATGACCAATGGTACAAAGATAATAGGATAGAATTGAAAACTGAAACTTGTATTGTTGATATTGATCATACCAAAAAACAGGCAAGGGACCAAAACGATAATGTTTTTGAGTATGATTCTCTATTAATCTCCACAGGCAGTGTGCCTTTTATGCCACCAATTAAAGGCAGTTCAAAGAAAAATATATTTGCCCTGCGAACTTTTGATGATGCCAATAGTATTGTGCAGGCTGTTATCAATATAAAAGATGTGGTGATTATTGGAGGCGGACTTTTAGGTCTAGAAGCTGCCCATGCATTTGTTAAAAGAGGTCTTAACGTTATTGTTGTTGAATTTTTTGATCGACTGCTGCCAAGGCAGATGGACAACCAGGGCGCACTATTACTAAAAAGTATGCTTGAAAATATGGATTTCCAATTCAGATTGGGTGCAAAGACAAAGCAGATTCAGGGGGATACTTCAGTTACAGGTGTGGAACTTGAATCAGGTGAAGTGCTGAAAGCAGATATTGTTCTTTTTTCAGCTGGTGTAAGACCAAACCTTGCTTTGCCGGAAAAATCAGGTATTGAAATAGACCAAGGCGTTATGGTTGATGAAAATATGAAAACCAGTCTTACTGATGTATATGCTGCAGGGGATGTTGCCAGGTTCCAACAGACTAATTTTTGTATCTGGCCCGAGGCACAGGAACAGGGCAGGGTAGCAGGTAGCAATATGGCAGGAGATTTACAAGTTTTTAAGCCCATAATTCCTTCAAACCGTTTAAAAGTTGCTGGAATTGATCTGGGGGCAGCAGGAGATATTGATCCTGATAACATGCTTGAAAGCGACATTGAAAAGAGTGACAAGGTTTATAGGAAAATAGTAAAAAAGGGTGGTAAGCCTGTAGGCTGCATCATGCTTGGCAATACAGAAGGTTTTTCTTCATTGGTAAGGCAGATTACCAATAATTAGGTCTGACAAGTCAACTGAAATTATATGAAAAGGAGAGAAAATGGTACAATTAAAAGGAAGCGAGACAGAAAAGAATCTATTAACTGCCTTTGCAGGAGAGTCCCAGGCACGTAACCGATATACCTATTTTGCTTCAAAGGCAAAAAAGGAAGGATATGTGCAGATTCAATCAATTTTTGAAGAGACTGCAAATCATGAAAAAGAGCATGCTAAAAGGTTGTTCAAGTACTTGAAATCCGGGGAAGAGCTTGAGATCACAGCAGGGTTTCCTGCCGGGGTGATTGGAAGTACAAAGGAGAATCTTAAGGCATCAGCTGCCGGAGAAAATTATGAGCATACGACCATGTACCCCGGATTTGCAGTTAAAGCCAGGGAAGAAGGATTTGATGATATTGCAAAGACCTTTGAATCTATTGCTGTGGCAGAACTCTATCATGAACAGAGATATCTTGCTATAATGGAGAATATTGAAAAAGATCAGGTGTTTAAAAGAGAGACAAAAGTGACATGGAGATGCCGCAATTGCGGATATACCCATGAAGGAAATGGTGCTCCTGAAGTTTGCCCTGCATGTGCCCATGCAAAGGCTCACTTTGAATTAAAACCCACAAACTATTAATTAATCTTAAAAAAGGAGAAAAATTATGGCTGAAAAATATGGTGTTTATAAATGTGGAAAATGTGGAAACATTGCCCAGGTTTTACATGCAGAAGAACCTCCTGTCATATGCTGTGGTGACCCCATGGATCGAGTTGTGGCAAATACTGTTGATGCTGTAAAGGAGAAACATGTGCCGGTTGTGGAAAAAATTGACGGCGGCTATCTGGTTAAAGTTGGAAGTGTTGCACACCCTATGACACCAGAACATTGGATTGTTTGGATCGAGCTTGTTTCTGAAGACGGTACCATGATCCAAAGAAAGTTTCTGGAATCTTCAGACACCCCAGAGGCAACTTTTTATACTGATGCTGATAAGGTTACAGCTAGAGAATATTGCAATCTCCATGGTCTTTGGGAATATTAAAAATAGTAAAATGAAACATAAAAAAAGTGCAATGAACGAGTCATAATTGTCTCGTTTATTGCACTTAAATATTTTTTACCAGTTCTTTTTTACCAGTTCTTGTAGAGCAGTTCAAAAAAGCCTGCTGGTTTAACACATGCCGGGCATTTTTCAGGAGCAGCTTTACCTGTGTGAAGGTATCCACAACTGAGGCAACGCCACACCTTTCCTTCATCTTTTTGAAAAACTCTCTTTTTTTCAATGTTTTCAGCAAGCTCCAGATACATCTTCTCATGATGCTCTTCTGCTATAATAATATTGTTAAAAGTATCTGAAGCCCTTGCAAAACCTTCTTTATCAGCTACTTTTGCAAAATTAGCATACATATCTTCACTAACATATTTTTCCAAAGCTGCTGCTGAAAGAAGATTTGCGCGGGTATCTTTAATGACACCAGTTGGGAAAACCCATTTGATTTCAAGTTCTCCCCCATTAAAAAATTTAAAAAACCTCAATGCATGTTCAAACTCCTGATTTGCTGTTTCAGTAAATATTTTTGCAATCTGTATAAATCCTTCATCCTTAGCTTTGTTTGCAAAAAAATCATACCTGGTTCTTGCCTGGGTTTCCGCAGCAAAAGATGCATGCAGGTTTTTAGCAGTTTTACTCTCTCTGAATTTCATCTTTAAAGCCTTTTTTATTCTTCAATAATAATAGCGTCAGCACCGCACTCGTCAGCAGCTTTCCTAACGATATCCTTGAGATGCTCGGGGATATCGTCTGTTTTAAGGGTGGATTTTAACTGGTCTTCATCATATTCAAAAATTTCCGGACAAAGATCATTGCAGTTTCTGTCACCCATGCATTGTGATGTAATAGTTACTTTCATTTTAGCTGATCTCCTCTTTTATAAAAATTAATATTTGTATGTTTCCCACCTGGGGTCTATCCTAGCCAAGTGGATTAAATGCTTTGGTGCTGGCTCCACAAATAGGGCATTTCCAGTCTGCAGGCAGATCTTCAAATTTTGTGCCCTTGGCAATTTTTCCTTTTCTATCACCTCTGTCCGGATCATATGTGTAGCCACAATTAACTGTTTGACATTGATACATATCTTTGGGTTCAGACATTTTTATTCCTTTCAATTATTATTTATCTTTTTTTATTTGGGGATCATTTGGTTTCCCTGCACAATCCGGTGTATAGCATGAGTTGTCCACAAAAGAGCACTCACTGTTGCACGATGGACACTTTTCCGGTGGTGTGGCAGCTTCTTTGGCATAGCCACATTTATTACACATCCAGCTGGTCATAATTTACCTCCTTTTTTTAATTTTGTCTCTCTTGATAAATTATGCTTTCAAAAATCATGCCACAGGTTTAATTTTTTGCACAGCAATAAGAGAGACAATGCTTAAACAGGCACCTAGAATAAATGGAATTCTATAGTCAATCATCCACAAGTATCCCCCTATAACAGGTAAAACCACAGCTGCCACATGATTAATTGTAAATCCCATTGCCATGCTTGGAGCGATATCTTGCGGGTCTCCAATTTTTTGAAAATATGTTCTTATTGCAATGGCAAAATTGAAAAAAATATGATCAAGAATATAAATAATTGCAACAATAAGCTTTGTTTCAACCACAGTATAAGCAAAGAATATGAGAATAAGGCTGAAATACTCAAGGGAGAGGACCTTTCTCTCACCAAATTTTATAATACTTTTCCCTATTAACGGGCTTAAGAAATAATTAACAATATTGTTAATCACAAACAATGCTGTTATCTCCTGGACTGAAAAATCAAATCTTTCCACCATTAAAAAGATTGCAAAAGCAATAAAAATCTGTCTTCTGGCACCTGCCATAAATGTTAAAAAATAGTAGAGGCTGTATTTTTTCTTTAAAATCATTTTTTTATGCTGGGGGATCAATGTTTTATCCACAGGTTTTCTGGTTAATGCCCAGAGAGAAGCTGCTATAATCAGCAGACCAAATATCAAATATAACTGATTATAGGATAATATCGGGGTTAAAATAAATATAAGAATTCCAACAATTATATTTGTTGCAGCAGCAAGGCTTCGCTGTTTTCCAAATACCCATGGTGATATCTCTTTGCCAAAATATTGCAGTGTAAGAGATTGGTTAGTGGTTTCATAATAGTGGAAACCAAAGCTCATTATAAGAGTAGTAAATATCACACCCTGATAGGATGGGAGAAGCCCTGTTAAAGCAACACCAAGACCAAGGATCAATATTGATAAGGCTGAAAGCAGGTGCTCTTTTATTATCAAAAGAAGAAATATAACAAGGAGAGCTAAGAAACCTGGAATCTCCCTTACTGATTGAATCACTCCTATGTGATATCCCTGAAGATGGACGATTTCAACAGAAAAGTTGTTAAACAATGTTCTCCAGGTTTGAAGCCCAACCGTGGAGCATATGGTAAGCAGAATCAAGTATCGAAACATT
>Ga0256845_1002490_pt1 | contig 13315 bp, 12 predicted proteins | sample RiftiametaG_FD_189101 | JGI IMG/M metagenome (GOLD analysis project Ga0256845, IMG submission 189101) | Tube worm associated microbial communities from hydrothermal vent at the East Pacific Rise, Pacific Ocean - Riftia | ecosystem: Host-associated > Annelida > Integument > Unclassified ... | reverse complement strand
CGGGCAATGCGGCGGCCCTGCGGCGGCTCCTAGATGGCGAGCGCGGTGCCTATCGAACGGCGGTGCAGTACAGCGGTGCGTTAGCGTTGCTGGTGGCCGGGCAGGGCGAGCTTGATCAGCTGCCAAAACTCGCTGCCGAGATCGGCGAAGCGATCGACAGTGGTGCAGCTGCGGTGGTTCTCGGGCGCTTGATCGAGTGCAGCCGTGGTACACCGGCGTCGTCATGAGTGGCACGTATCTCGACTCGATCCTCGCGGCCAAGCGAGCGGAGCTCTCGGGCGCACGCGCTGGCCGATCGGCGGCCCTTAGCGACAGCGAACTCGCCGATCTCGGTACTCGTCTGCCGCCCGCCCGTGACTTCATCGATGCCCTCCGAGGGCAGCGCACAAAGCCGGCGATCATCGCCGAGTTCAAGCGCGCCTCGCCGAGCGCGGGCACTTTGCGCGAGGATGCGGACCCGCGAACGATCGCGACCCTCTACGCAGCTGCCGGCGCGGCGGCGATGTCAGTGCTCTGCGATCGCCACTTCCAGGGGTCGCTAGAGGATCTGCGCGAAGTGAGGCAGACCGTGACACTGCCGCTTCTGTGCAAGGATTTTATCCTCGAGCGCTGGCAGGTCGTCGAGGCTAAACGCACCGGCGCAGACGCGATCCTGTTGATCGCAGCGGCCCTAGAGGCACCGCTGCTGCGTCAGCTGATCACCTTTGCGCACGATCTCGGCATGCAGGTGCTCTGCGAAACCCACGACGCTCACGAGGTCGATCGGGCAATGGCCGCCGGGGCTCGACTTATCGGCGTTAACGCTCGCGATCTGCAGACCTTCGAGACCGATCTGCAAGTATGCGTGGATCTGCGAGCCGTGGTCCCGGCGGGATTTACGTATGTCGCGGAGAGCGGCGTCGGCTCGGTCGAAGACGCGAAGAAGCTCGCGGATGCGGGCGTTGATGCGATCTTGGTGGGCTCGTATTTGATGCGGGCCGAGTGTCCAGGCGACACCCTGCGCGAGCTTGTGCAGTCGTTCTGAGCTGGGCATGCTGCGCTGATGGAGCCCCGGCAGCGCCCATCCGTCGCCCTCAAAATCTGCGGTGTCACGCGCTCTGTCGACATCGATACCTGCGCGGCGCTAGGGGTCGACGCGGTCGGCCTTAATCTTTGGTCCGGCTCGCGGCGCTACCTGTCCCTTGAGCAAGCGCAAGTGCTCACTCGCGACTGGCCCACCGGCGGTCCCGAGCGGATCGGCGTCTTTGTCGATGCCGATGTCGATGAGGTTCGCCGTGCCGTTGAGCGCCTGCGACTCGACCTGATCCAGCCCCACGGTGAACGATCGATCGCCGACTACGCCCGCATGGGCATCCCCTATGTCTGGGTGATCCGGGGGACGCCTGCGCTCGACACGTTGGAGCTTCCCTCGCCCGCGCCCGCGCGGATCTTGCTCGACGCGGCGGTCCCAGGTTTTGGCGGCGCTGGTGTGACCACCGATTGGAGTTGGGCACGTCGAGCGATCGTGCAGCTCAGCGCGTGCGAGGTCTGGCTCGCCGGCGGCATCACAGCTGACAACGCGGCCGCGGCGATCGCTGCGGTCGCTCCTGCGGGGCTCGATGTCGCCAGCGGATCGGAGCGCGAGGGTGCGCGGCGCGGCGAGAAGCACCCCGACAAGATCGCCGCTCTGGTCGACATCTGTCGCCGCGTTCGGCTCTAATAGTCCTGATGTCCGCAAAAAGCCCCCGCGATGGTCCGCCGCTCCTCGCAGACTTCGGTGAGTTCGGCGGTCGCTACGTCGCGGAGACCCTGATGCCCGCCGTCGAAGAGCTCGCCCGTGAGTGGCCCATCGCCTGGGCCGACCCGGATTTTCAGGGCTCGTACCAAGCGATCCTCCGCGACTATGTCGGCCGTCCGACCGCCCTCACCGATGCGCCGCGCCTGGCCGAAAAGACCGGTTGTGCGGGCATTCTGCTCAAGCGCGAAGACCTCTGTCATACGGGGGCGCACAAACTCAACAACTGCATCGGTCAGGTTTTGTTGGCCAAGCGTCTGGGCAAGACCCGGATCATCGCCGAGACCGGTGCCGGCCAGCACGGGGTCGCCACCGCCACCGCCTGCGCCTATTTTGGCCTGCCCTGTGTTGTCTATATGGGCGCCGAAGATGTCGCTCGCCAAGCTCTCAATGTCGTCCGCATGCGCCTGCTCGGGGCCGAGGTGCGACCGGTGACAAGCGGCTCTGCGACCCTCAAAGATGCGATCAACGGGGCCCTTCGCGATTGGGTCGCCAACGTGCGCGACACCCATTACGTGATCGGTTCGGTGATGGGTCCCGATCCCTATCCGCTGATGGTGCGCGACCTCCAGCGGGTCATCGGCGACGAGGCCCGGGTCCAGATGCAGGGGCGCTACGGCACACTGCCCGATGCGGTAGTCGCCTGTGTCGGCGGTGGCTCCAACGCGATCGGCATCTTCACGGCGTTCATCGGCGATCCCAAGGTCGCTCTCATCGGCGTCGAGGCGACTGGGGAAGGCATCGCCAGTGGGCGTCATGCGGCGACGATGGCCGAGGGGGAGCTCGGCATCTACCACGGCATGCGCAGCCTGGTCCTGCAAACCGCGGACGGTCAGCTCCAGGAGGCGCACTCGATTTCGGCAGGTCTCGACTATCCCGGCATCGGCCCCGAGCACGCGCATCTGCGGGCGCTCGGCCGGGCCCGTTATATCGGCGTGGGTGACGACGAGGCCCTCGCGGCGATGGAGCTGCTAGCCCGCATGGAGGGCATCATTCCGGCGCTAGAGACCGCCCATGCCCTGGCAGCGCTGCCCCGGATCGCCCGCGAACTCAGTGAAGAACTCGGTCGAAAACCCGTGCTCATGGTCAACCTCTCCGGCCGCGGCGATAAAGATATGCACACAGTGATGAAACTCCGAGATCCAGGTGCGCAGGCGATGGTCGGCGAGGGGGTGCTGCCGTGATCGCTGCACGTTTCGCGGCCTGTCGCGAGGCCGATCGGGCGGCGCTCATCGGCTACCTCACCGCCTTTGATCCGGACCGTCAGGGCTCGCTCGATCGAATCTTTGCGGCCTGCGAGGCGGGTCTCGACATCCTCGAGCTGGGCATGCCTTTCTCGGATCCCGCAGCTGACGGTCCGACAATCCAAGCGGCGATGGGGCGAGCGCTTGCCGCGGGTGCGAGCCTAGGCGGTACCCTCGAGATCGCAGCCGAAGTGCGGCGGCGTTTTGATCTGCCGATCGTGCTCTTTGGCTACGCAAATCCGCTATTTCGGCACGAACCTGCGGAACTCTGCGCCGACCTGGTGAGCGCGGGCATCAACGGTCTCTTGGTGGTCGACCTGCCACCCGAGCACTGTGCGCAGCTGCGAGATCCTGCCCAGGCTGCCGGTCTTGATTGGATCGGTCTCTGCGCTCCGACGAGCACAGCGGCCCGGATCGCGAGTGTTTTGGCGGTGACGACCGGCTTTGTCTACGCTGTCAGTTTGACCGGTGTCACCGGGACCCAACTCAACGTCGCCGATCCCCAGCTGCACGCTCAACTCGCCGCACTGCGAGAGCGGGCCAGCATTCCGGTGGCGGTTGGCTTTGGTATTCGCGAGGCTTCGCAAGTGCGGGCTCTGGCTGGCCACGCGGACGCCATCGTCGTCGGCTCCGCGTTGGTCGAGGCGGGACAGGACGGAGCTGCGGCCCTCGCCGCGAAGGTCCGTTCGCTCGCTGATGCTCTCGCTCGCTGATGCTCTGAGCACTTGTTACACTCGGCGTTAAATATGCGCCTACGGTTTTCAGCGTTCGCTCTGCTCTTCGGGTGCGTACTCGTAAACCCCGCTTACAATGCGAGCGAGGCCGGCTCTGCGACGACGGAGACACCAACGGAGACACTGACGGGGACGACATCGGCGGGCAGCGGCCAGAGCGAGAGCCTGTCCTCATCGACAGGTTTCACCGTCGACAGTGACACGACGACCGCAACGGGTAGCACCGGTACGACTTCGAGCACCAACACCAGCACGGATACGTCAGCCGACGTCGGATGTGCAGACAGAGACGTTGAAGTCCTGATGTTGGAGCCCAGCGCGAACACCTATGTAGTCAAGGGCGATTCGCTCTCCTGCCAGTGGCGGTACTCCAATACCGATCTGGTCAATCCTGAGGATCCCTGCCAGGTGCTCAACTTCGGCTCAAAAAACGCAAAGTACACGCTGATCGGCGTGAGGAACGATGAGCGCGGTGAGTATCTAGTCGCGTTTGGACTGGCCCAGGTGATGTTGCAGCATCCTGATCAGATCATCAGCTCGGCCCGTCTCAACCTCGTGCTCTGGTCACCGGACAACCGCCAAAACGTGACGATCGACATCGGTCAAGTCTCAATGCTCGATCTTTGGGAGCCTGGCGTGCAAAAAGCCGAGCCGGCGACAGTCGGCGCGAACTGGTTGGCCCCGAAAAAGATCGGCATGGAGCAGGTGTGGTCCGGGGGCATGGGTCCGTCGAGCGGAGCCGAGTGGGTCGCGAAGATCGAGGTGCCTGAGCTGCCCGCGGATAGCGACGAGTTTCGAACGAGCTCGCTGATCCCCGCAGCGGTGCTGAATTCATGGATCGCAGACACCAAGAGCGATCGCGGCTTTGTGGTCTACACCGAGGAGGAGCCGCTCCTCGTCCAGAACATGCACACGGAGTACAGGCCAAAGCTTGAACTCCGGCTCTGCCCCAAGGAGTAGAGCGACCAAGGGGCCTAGGGCCTGTTCACTCGCTTGCTGGTCCGTTTTGGGGAGCGCTCCTCGGCCAGCCAATCGACCCGCCAGCTGCCGCCATGCACATCGTTGGCGAGCTTTTGTGTGAGCCCGGGCAGCGTCCGCCGAAGCGTGTCGTCTAGACGCCAAGGCGGGTTTACGATCAGCATGCGTGAGCCGACCATGCGATCGGTGTTGGAGCCTGTCGCTGTCGATACTTCGACGCGAAGGATGGCCGGCAGATCTGCAGCGATCAGGGACGCCTCAAAGGCGTGCAGCGGAGCGCCCTGCTTGACCGGAAGCCAGGCCGCGAGTGTGCCCGCAGGGAAGCGGCGATGGGCGAGGCGAAGGCCCTTGACCAGCGCTTGGTGCTCGTCGGCGCGTTCGAAGGGCGGATCCATGAGCACGAGACCGCGGCCCCGCGGCGGCGGCAGAAAGGCCTTCAGCCCCTGGTAGCCGTCGACCCTGTGGATCGCCACGCGGCGATCCTCGGCGACCTGCCGGCGCAGCGCTTGGTGCTCCTCTGGGTGAAGTTCGCAGAGGATCATGCAGTCGTCGTCGCGAAGCAGCGCCTGGGCGATCGTCGGTGAGCCAGGGTAGTGGCGAAGCTCGCTGCCGTCTGTGTTTGTCCGCGCCCCGGTGCTTTGATTGAAACGAGCGACGATCTCGAGGTAGCGGGAGAGCGCTGGCGAGTCGGGCTTGCTCCCCCAGATCCGACCGATCCCTGTCTCGTGCTCGGCGGTGCGGCTGGCCGAGCTCGCCGCAAGATCGTAAAGACCGCGCCCGGCGTGGGTCTCGACGTAGGCGAAGGGCGTCGGTTTTTTGCGCAGGTGATCGAGCAGGAGGATCAGAACGAGGTGCTTGAGCACATCGCCCGGATTGCCCGCGTGAAAGGCGTGGCGGTAGTTCATGGGGGGCTCGCGAGGGCGCTGCGCACGATAACGATGCTGCTCGGGCGCGACAAGTTGCTCGCCATGGCCCAGCATAAAGGTCGTGCTCAGTTCGCGTCCCTACCTAGGCCACGGGGTCGGCCTCCGCCGGCGCCACTACGATCGTGCCCTTCGCGGGCAGCTCGACGTCGACTGGGTCGAAGCTATCAGCGAGAATTTTTTTGGCGAAGGAGGGCGCCCACTGGCGGTGCTCGAACGTCTGCGGGCCGACATGCCAGTGGCTCTGCACGGCGTCTCCTTGGGCATCGGATCTCCCGAGGCGCCGAGCGCTGAGTATCTCCGGCGTCTGCGCCAACTCAGCCGGCGAATCGAGCCTATCTGGATCTCCGATCACCTCTGCTGGGGTCATTTAGGCGGGGTTTACAGCCACGAGCTGCTGCCGCTGCCGCTCACCCAGGCGGCACTCGATCGCGTCGTTTCGCGGGTCTCTGCTGTGCAAGAGGCGCTCGGTCGGAGGATTCTCCTCGAGAATGTCTCGAGCTACCTGAGCTTTGAGTGTGACCAGATCCCAGAGTGGGAGTTCCTCGCCGAGATCAGCCGGCGGGCGGATTGCTTGGTCCTTCTCGACCTCAACAACATCTTGGTCTCGGCTCACAATCACGGCTTTGATCCCGACGAGTACTTGGGGGGCATGCCGGCCGAGCGGGTCTGGCAATTTCATCTGGCCCGCCACAGCGATCGCGGTGCTTATCGCTTTGACGACCATTGTGGCTCAGTTCCTCCCGAGGTCTGGAGTCTCTACGAGTCCGCACTGCGGCGTTTTGGTGCGGTCTCATCGATCGTCGAGTGGGACGAAGGCGTACCGCCTTGGACTGAGCTGCGGGCCCAGCAGCGCGAGGCGGTAGCGCGAGCCCAGACGATCGTTGGAGCGGGTCCTGATCTGCGATCTTCGACCTTCGCGGCTCCTTTGACGCTTTCGCCAGCGTCGCCAGCACCAAGCTTTGATGTCTCATCAGACAGGTTTTTGAGCGAAACACAGCTCGTACTCTGGCGATCGATCACCACCCCTGGCGGCAGCGCTGCGATCTTCAAAGAGGATCCTGATCTCGCTCGTGATCTAGCTGCGAGCATCCGCAGCAGTGTCGGGTTTTCTAACGGCGCTCGGATCGATGTCTACGCGCAGTCGATGACCTGGCGCCTGCGCGGCGCGTTGGCGGAGATCTACCCGAGCCTGCTCTGGCTCCTCGGAGAGGCGAGCTTTGATCGCCTGGCCGCTCAGGTGATCCGCGACGCGCCCTCTCAAAATCCTGATCTCGGCCGTTTTGGCGCCGGCTTGGTGGCTGTACTGGCGAACAGCAGGTGGGCTGCGGCGGATCCATGGTTGGTCGAAATCGCTCAATCCGAATGGGCGATGGCGGAGCTGCTCGACGGAGCAGATCCCCCGGATAGACCACTTACTAGCGACTGTCTCACGGACAAATCCCCCGCGGAGTGGCCGGAGATACGTCTGCAGGCGATCCTAGCGTTGCGCGTGCTCGTCAGCGCGGTTGATCTCGGTCCTCTGTGGGCCTGTCGCGACCGCGGTTCCCCCGCCCAGGCTGGCCTTGTGGCCGCGCGCGGGGCCGTAACCGGGGAGTTTGGATCGCTTCACTGGCGGCGGGGTTTTGCGGTTTTCCGTCGTTCGCTCTGTGCCGCCGAGCTGCGCGCTTTACGGGCCTTGGTCGCCGGCGAAACGCTGGCAGCAGCACTCGAAGCGGGGCTTGAAGGATCTCCCGAGCTGCAGCCGGCAGAGGTCGTTGGCTGGCTGCATCGCTGGCTCGAGGAGGGGCTCTTTGTCGGCCTCGTGGGTCGCAAGGGCCCCGGTTGATCCGGTCGAGCTGCAACTTCGTAGTAACGTACGGTTAACTCAAGACGTGGATATAAACATGCAACGGACGATTGTAGGGCTCGCGAGCGCAGTGCTCCTGCTCGCGGCCTGTGGCCCCAAACTGGCGATGGACGCAGGCAGCGAGCAGGCGCAAGCGCAGCGCTCGGCGCTGCCGGATTACAACTTGGGGCGCGAAGGCATCGCGATCGAGGGTTACGATCCTGTCGCCTATTTCCCCGAGGGAGGGGGCGCACCCCAGGCTGGAGATCCTTCGATCTCTACCGCCTACGAGGGCGTCACCTATAATTTTACCTCCGTCGCCAACCGCGATCGGTTCCTCGCCTCGCCGCGCCATTACGAGCCCGCCTACGGGGGCTGGTGCGCCTACGCGATGGCCAAGGGCAACAAGATCAGCGTCGATCCCGAGGCTTATCTGATCCAAAACGACCGCTTGCTGCTCTTTTATCGGACCTCGCTCAACGATACCCGCGACAAGTGGGCCGAAAACCCCACCGACATGATCATCGATGCCGATATCAACTGGCGCAACTGGACCGGGGAGTGCCCCAATACCCGTCTCGCGGGCGATGGGGCGATGTCCGAGATGGCCGAACCAGCGGCAGGGCCGGCCGCCAGCGACGCGGATCCAGAAGCCCCGGCAGATCCAGCCCCGGCAGATCCAGACCCGGCAGATCCGGACCCGGCAGATGCCGATCAGGGAGCAGCAGAATGAAGTTCGACGGCAAGTTGATGGCGACCTCGGTCGCTTCGCTCTTTCTGGCCGCCTGCAGCGGCGCAAAAACCCAGCACTCAGGGGTTAGCTGCCCGGATCTTCCGCAATCGCGGGCCAGCAGCGGAGTGAAGTGCCTCGGGGTCAATACCTGCAAAGGGCTCTCCGAGTGCCTGACAAAGGCGCCCGGCGGCAGGGTCGATCACAATTGTGGCGGCCAGAACACGTGCTCAGGTAAGGGCTGGCTCACCGTCGGCGATGACGGCACGTGCAAAGAGCAGGGCGGCAAGGTGATGTGAGACGGCGGGCCTCCTCCGCGGGATGCGCGAACACGGTCCTCGCCGCAGCTCCTTTCGTGGGAGAACGTCGGCAGACAAGCGCACCCGGAGGCCGTCGAATGGGAGACATCTACGTAGGCTGAGGCTACAATCCCCCAGTCCATGTCGCGCTCCCACAAGGCGTCCGGTCCGCTGTCGAACGATCCCATGATCGGAGCGCTCCTCGACGATCGCTACCGGATCAACCGCTTGATCGGCCGTGGCGGCGTCGGTGTCGTCTATCACGCGGACGACTGCGAGACCGACAGCGCGGTCGTGATCAAGATCCTCGCCCCCAACTGGGTCGATAATGCCGAGATTCTGGCGCGCTTTGATCGCGAGGTCACGCGTCTAAGCGGTCTCCAACACCCAAATATCGTCGACCTCTACGATTTCGGCCGTTACGACGGCCGCGCGTACATGGTCATGGAGTACATCGAGGGCGAGCTCCTCAAGAGCTACATCAACCGCAAGCGTCGGTTGAGCCTCGAGGAGTTTGTGCCGATCGCCGGGCAAATCCTCAAGGGCATCGGCTACGCGCACTCGCGCGGTCTGATGCACCGCGATCTCAACCCCGCAAACATCATGCTCTGCGTCCGCGAGGGCGAAGCGAATGTCGTCAAAATCCTCGATTTCGGCCTCGCCAAGCTCAAAGAGGGCGAGATCAAGGTCACCGAGCAGCACGATCTTTTGGGCACCGCGGGCTTCCTCGCGCCCGAGCAGATCAAGGGGGAGCACGTCGATCTGCGCGTCGACGTATATGCCCTTGGGGTCATGTTCTACAACATGATTTCGGGGCGCATGCCCTTTGAGGGCGAGCACAACGCGACTCTGCTCTACAAGCACGTGCACGAGCCGCCGCTGCCGCTCGCCGAGATCCTGCCGGTCCAACACACGATTCCCGTGCACCTGATGCGTCTGGTCCACGACTGCCTCGAAAAGAGCCCCGACCAGCGCCCCGAAGACGCGAACGAGATGGTCGAGGATCTGATCGACTGCGTGCCGCAAGCACTCTTTCGCCTGCCCAAGGCTGAAAATAGCGATCTCGAGGTCGCCGACGCGACAATGGTAGGGCTCGGCATCGACGGGGTCCTCAATCCCTCGACGCCCGGGCATTGGCCTGCTGTGCAAACGCCGATGAGCGGTGGCAAAGGTCCCCCCCGACCGATCCTGGTCGAAGAGACAGATGAGGGTGACGAGGACGAAGACGCCTACTCCGACGAGACGGTCGCTGGGGTGGGCATCGCAGATCCGGCGGGCACTGCCACCACCGGCGAAACAGCTCCGGGTATTTCGTCGACACCGACGCTCCGCGAGAGCACCGCTGCGCTCCTCGACGCGGGCATCGAAGCGTCGACCTCGGCCCTGCCATCTCGGGCCTATGTGCCGCAAGATGTCGCCGCAGGACTGCCCGTTACCCCGGTCAAGCGCGGTCGCAGCGGTCTTATCCTCTTGGGTGCGAGCTTCGCTCTTCTCTTGGGAGCTGGGGTCGCTTACATCCTGCTCAACCCCGCGACCGAGGAGTCCGCCGCCAAGACCATGGACAAAGCCGCGGTGCACGCGGCGCTCGACCGAGCCGAGCAAGGCATCGATGCGCAGGACTTCCGCGCAGTCACCCGCGAGCTCGATGCGACCAAGGGGTACATCAGCGAATACCCCGCCGAGCAGGCACGGGCCGAGCGGATCTCCAACCTCTTGGTGCTCGGTCAGTTGCTCGCCACCGCCCGCAAGCTCGAGGGCGAAGGCAATGATGGAGCTGCGCTGGCGACCTACAAAGACGTGCTGGTGCGGGATCCTACCGATGCCGAGGCCCGCGAGGCGGTCGAGCGGCTGACCGCCGACGAGACCACAGCCGAGCCCGAGAGCGGTGTCGGTTCGGTGATCATCACCTCGACCCCAAGGGCCGACCTCTACATCGACGGCACCTCCTACGGCAAGACACCCTTCTCGGGGCAACTCCCCGTCGGCAGTCACACGGTGCGCATGGAGGCTCGGGCGTACGAGGCGTGGGAGTCGTCGATCTCGATCAAGGTCGACAAAAACGACCCCTTTAAGATCAGCATGCGACGTATTCGCGGAAGAGGGGGGCGAGTCAAGCCGGGTACCAACACGCCCGCCGAGACCGTCGACCCGCCGCCATCAGTGGACCCGGTGCCGCCCGACTCAGGCGATCCCGAGCCAAAGAAAGATGGCGATGACGGCCTCTTCCTCGAGGACACAAAAAAGAAGGGGGGCGGGATTTTCCTGCCTGTCAAAGACTAGTGAGCAGGCAAGCCCGATCCAGTATTCCATCCCTCTTCGCGGCCCTGGCGCTCTGTACCGCCTCGCTAAGGCCACAGGAAGCCGTTGCTGCGCCCGTGACCGAGGAATCGGAACCGGCGAATGCAGGCGCCCCAGGGCCCGATACCGAAGAATCCGAGAGCCTCGAGGCGCTCCGGCAGCAGGCGATCGATCGCTTCCAGGCCAAGGATTACGAGGGCGCCGTCGACTATTTTAAACGCGCCTACGCGGTCGATCCAAACCCGAACTACCTTTTTAATATCGGCCGGGTCTACGAAGAGGCGGGCGAGCTCGAGGAGTCGGTCACCTACTACGAGCGCTTCATCCAGGAGCGCGGCGTCGATCTCGAATCCCGTGGTCTGGCTCTCGATCGCCTCCAGATCCTGCGGGCGCTGATCGCCGAGACGACGCGGATTAGCGAGCCTGAGACCGCCGAACCCGAGCCCGAACCCGAACCCGAATCCGAGCTCCCGGCTCCGCCCGAGGTCACAGATCCAGAGGCGGACAAACGGGCCCCCAAAAAGGGCAGGGGCCTGCGAATCGCCGGTTATACACTCCTCGGGGTCGGTGCTGCGGCGCTCATCGGTGGAGGTGCCTTCGGCGGGCTCGCGCTCTCGCAGTCGAAGGCGCTCGGAGATACCGACGGTTTTGATCCACGGCACGATCTAATCGACAGCGGAGAGAAAAATACCAAGTTCGCCGACGCTCTCTTTATCACCGGAGGGGCGCTGGCGCTGACCGGTCTGGCGCTCGTCCTGGGCTCGCTCCGCGGGAGCAGGGCTGCAAAGGCTGAGGCGATCGCGCGTCGACGCAGCGTCGCACCGCTCGTCGGCCACAAGCACGTCGGCATGGCACTCTCCGGCCGCTTTTAACGCCTAAGGAACCCCGATGACTCAACCTAACTTCGCACGCATTGTGTCAGGGATCTTCGGGCTTGGCCTGGGGGTCGTGCTCGGCACAGCTTGCTCGTTCATCGTCGACTTCCAGGAGTGCCGGACCTCCGCAGATTGTGAGGGCACAGGCGAGCCTCTCACCTGTGAGGACAATGTCTGCATCGGTACCCAGGAGTTTCCGACCTGCGACTCGCATCAGATCTGCGCGATGGCCTTTGGTAGCGACTTTCTCTGCGGCAGCCAGGGCGTCTGCATCTCTGCGCTGACCGACGAGTGCACACGCGTCGTCTGGCCAAAGGGCGTCGTTCGCGACAAGGTCGTCTTTATAGGCTCGCTGATCCCGGTGTCAGAGCCCTACGACGCGATCACGGTGCCCCTGCAAAACGCCATCGAGCTGGCGATCGACGACTTCAACAAAACAACGGTCCTGCCCGGCGGACGCAAGGTCGCCTGGATCGCCTGTGACGATAAGGGTCTCATCGACGACGCCGAGAGGGCGGCCAGGCACCTCGCCGTCGATGTCGGCGCTCCCGCGATCATCGGTCCGATCTTCAGCGGACAAGTCCTGCAGATCGCCGACAAAATTACGGTTCCAGCCGGGACGCTGTTGATCTCGCCGACTGCATCCAACAGCACGATCTCCAACCTCGACGACAAAAATTTGGTCTGGCGGACGATCCCAAGCGATGTCTATCAGTCTTCGGCGATCGCCGATCGAATTCTCCTCGATCTCGATCCAAAGCCAGCCAACGTCGTTGTTCTGGTCAAGGATGACGCCTACGGCAATGGACTCGTCGACGGCATTGTTCCCGTGCTTGAGGGCGGCACTGTGGTCAAGGTAATCGCTTACGATGACCCGACCTCCTTCACGAGCCAGGCCGACTTGCTAAGTGCATACGGGCTCGTGATCTCGGGTGCATTTGAGGCGAAGCCCGACACCATCCTCCTGCTCGGCACCAGCGAGGTGGCCCAGCTGCTCGGCGCCTACGTCAAGATCTGGGGCGAGCTGACCCCCGAGGAGCCGCTTCCGCGCTTTATTCTCTCGCACGGCGGGGTCGCCGTGATGGAGGACTCGGTCAACCAAATCGACAGCTCGGCGCTGCGAAAGCTGCTGATGACGCTCGTCGAGGGCACCGCGCCGATCATCCAGGATCCCGAAAACTTCAATGCCTACAACGTGCGTTACAAGATTCGCTTTGACGACGAAGAAGCGCTGACCACCTCGTCGCTGAGCTACGACGCGGCATTGGTGGTGATGTTTGCGATGGCGACGGCTGGCAATGCCGAGATCACCGGGGCGCGCATTGCCGACGGCATCGCCCGCTTGGTCGATAAAGGCGGGACCGAAATCTCCTTTGGCGGTTCGGATCTCGGCTTCATCAAGACCACCGTCGATACGCTCGCGAACGGTATAAACGTCGATCTTCAGGGCGTCAGTGGCGAACTCGATTTCGATCTTTCAACCGGCGAAGTGCGGACAAATATCGTCGGCTGGGACCTGGCCCCAAAGTCAGGAGAACCCGACATCGCCGCGCTTTCGCCGGGCCGGGTGTACATCCTAAACCCGATCCCCGCTGTCAATGGGACCTGGGTGCCTCTCTAAGACGGGACCTC
>Ga0256845_1002489_pt1 | contig 13317 bp, 11 predicted proteins | sample RiftiametaG_FD_189101 | JGI IMG/M metagenome (GOLD analysis project Ga0256845, IMG submission 189101) | Tube worm associated microbial communities from hydrothermal vent at the East Pacific Rise, Pacific Ocean - Riftia | ecosystem: Host-associated > Annelida > Integument > Unclassified ... | reverse complement strand
ACCCATGAGACAAAAAGTAGTACCGAGGGCAAAGAGGGAGGCTATTGCGGGTTTCATCAGGCCCCCACTTCAGTTGGGTCTGGTGAAACCCGGCACGGACTTCCGGCACGAGGTACTAGTCCTTCTGTCGAAGAGGGCATTGAGCTCTATTTGCCGCAGCTGAGGCGTCGCGCTCTCCAGTTGACGAAGAATCGTGCACTAGCAGATGATCTTTTGCAAGATTCGGTAGAACGCGCCCTAAGATTCAGGACTACTTTTCAGGCGGGGGGGCATCTGCGTGCTTGGCTCCTGCGCATCATGAAAAATCTCTTTGTCAGCCAGCAAAGAAGACGCACAACAGAGCGTCGTATCCTTGAAAAGGCTGGATATGATCCGAATGGCTGGGCAGTGCCGAGTCCTATTGAGCAATCGAGGGCTCTTTTTCCGCCCGTCGAACGTGCACTAAAAGAACTTCCTGAGCGATTGCGCGCAGTGGTTAGCTTGGTCGACTTGAATGAGGGCTCCTACCGTGATGCCGCTGAACGCGAACAGGTTCCTTTAGGGACTATCATGAGTCGATTGCATCGAGGTCGGACGCGTCTCAAAAATGCTTTGCGTGCACCCTTGGCAGCCTGAGGTTCTATTGATTAGAATTGAGCGAGGAGACGAGATCTACGTGCCCCTCAGCAAAGGAAAGGATCTCGTTTTTCTCTGTGCGCAGGAGTAAGTGTCCTCGTTTATCCACCCCGGCGCCTCGGCCCTTGCTGCCAGCAATGCAGATTTGTTTATTCAGCAAGTAGTCGTTGGCCGCTAGTTCCTCATGAAAGTCTGCAATGCCGCGAGTTAAGAGCCGTGTTACGCGTTTTTCCAATGCCTGTAGGAAACTTGCCAAAAGAGCCTCAAAGCCAAGTTCGCTCTTTTTGACTCCCCAGAGGGCAAGGGAAGTGGCGTGGGGAAGCGAAGAAGGGAAGTCGACAGTGAGTAAATTAAGGCCCATACCAATGGCCAAAGCTTGATTGCCCTGAGCGTCTTTTTTTGACTCGATCAAGACACCAGCTATTTTCTTATCGTTCACCATGACATCATTGGGCCATTTTACTCTGACGCGCGTTTTGTCCCCTAGTGCTTGGAGTTTTTCTTGCACCAATTCTTGAACCGCTAGGCCAACAATTAGGCTCATTCCCTCAATGTGTTTTTGAGCCCCTTGGTAGCGTAAGAGAGTGGTGACCATGAGGCATTCACCAGGTCGAGTTTGCCATGAGTTTCCCCGACGTCCGCGCCCTTTGGTCTGTTCGCGCGCAATCCAGACTATGCCTGTTTTGGCCTCTCCGCTGATGGCTTTTAGGGCGAGATCGTTCGTGGAAGAAGTGCTTTGAAGAGCTCGCACGGGGCGCCCCCAAATGGCACCACGAAGGGCACGCTCTCGCAGAAAAAGAGCCTGATCGAACCACGTTTCCTCGGACATTTTTAGGGAGCCGGTGAGGGCATTGCCGAGGGCATGATGAGAGGAGGTGCTCCTTCCTCGACGGGGCGCATTCGGAGGCTGATGTCGGCTGCTGGGGCGGAATGGGTCAAGGCGCCAATACTAATAATGTCTGCCCCGAGCTGTGCCAGAGGGGCAATTCGCTCCAAGCTCATATTGCCAGAAAGCTCGACAATTGCGCGTTGATTGACGAGTTTGATGGCTGCACCGACCTCATCGTCCGAGAAATTATCTAGGAGCAGAATGTCTGCACCGGCATGCAAGGCTTCTGCAATTTCCTCATGATTTGTGACTTCGACCTCAATACGTGACGTATGAGGGGCATAGGATTGAGCTGCCTTTACCGCGAGGGAGATACTCCCCGATGCGGCGATGTGATTGTCTTTGATCATCACGGCTGAGCCCAGGCAATCTCGATGATTGTGCCCTCCACCATGACGTACGGCCGCGCGCTCAAGAGAGCGTAGGCCGGGGGTAGTTTTTCGCGTATCACAAATACGCACTCTACCGGAGGCGGCATTTACATAGCTCTTTGTGAGAGTTGCGGTACCGGACAATCGTTGAATGAAATTGAGAGCGGTGCGTTCCCCTTTAAGGAGTGCGCGGGTATTTCCTTCTACCCGTAAAAAAACATCTCCCTTATTGACGAGTGCACCTTCTTCTACCAATTGTTCAACTCGGCAGCCTGGGTCGAGAGCGTAGAAGCAGCGAGCAAAAACTTCGATTCCAGAAACTACTAGAGGGCTTTTCGCGACAGCTTCGGCAATGGCGAGGGCGTCTTCGGAAATTGTCGCGTCAGTGGTGATATCGCCCGATGCGAGATCTTCTTCGAGAGCGCGTAGAACAAGGGCATCGAGGCTTTTTGCAAAGGTCACCCGCGGAACCTACAGGGGCAAAACCGTTTAGAAAAGCCCATATCCACGGCCTAGAACAGCAGCTGCTACATTGAATTGTGCGTGGAGGACGATTGAAGCGCCTATGCCCCCGGTGCGCACACGCAAAATACCAAAAAGCAGCGATGGAAAGAAAACGGCGAGACGCCCCCAATAACCCGTTGTGGCCAAATGTCCCAGTGCAAAAATAACGCTCACCAGCAGGATGGAAACTCCCCATCGTGTGCCTAGAATTTGAATGCGTGCCTTGTAGCGGTCGTCGAGGGCAGTTTGCAGATAGCCCCGAAAGAATGCTTCTTCGGGGAGTGCAACCATCAGGAGATGAGAGAGGGCGAGATCGGGAAGGAAAAATGCGTTTTCATTTTGCAGAACTCGGGAGAAATCCCAGGGGCTCTCGGGTTGGTGAAAGAGAGGAAAGCCAATCCAAAAGAAGGGCAAGATCACCACGCATACGAGAGAGGCAACGAGGAGCGCACGCATACTTTCTTGAAGCACACGCTTGCCCCGAAGTGGGGCGGCCTCGAAAAGGCCACCGAGGGCAAGACCGAAATGCTTGGGACTCAATTTTGCTCCCTGAGGAAGTGCTGCCGCGTACGCACCGAGCAGAAAAATCATGCCCACGCTCGATGCTGCGTATTCTTCTGGAAGTAGATAGCTAGCTGCTGTGGCCAGCCCCGAGATCAGCGCGGCGACGATCAGTGGGTGGGTAGAGTGTAAATTTACAGTCAAAACGGTAGCTTGAGCCCTCGGCGGGCGTTCGTGGGGAGAGATCTGATTCTCTCAGGCGTCAGGGTGTCAAAGGCGCTTTTCGTGCGGGCATTGTGCACCTAATGTCCCCAGACGCAATTTATATCCCAAGATCTGATGCTGTGCACTTTTGCCGCAGATTGGTTCTTTTGTCCTTTGCATGAACTCCTAGGAAGACCTGATGGCTAAGTTTCCACCCGATGATATTGATCTCCCCGGCGCAAATACCGCAACTCCCCTTGGTGGCGGTTTACCCGGCCCCATGGATATGGGAGACGGCGACTTTCAAAAGGGCAAGAAGGGTAAGTTCATTGCCGTGATTGCCGTTGTGGCAGCGTTAGGAGGCGGAGCCTTCTTTGCGATGAATAGCGCTGACCCCGTAGCTGAACTCACTATTCAACAAGCGGCCGCAAAGATGAAAGATATCTTTGTTATGCCCAAAGAGCAGCAGGTCGCCGAGTGGCGCAAGTGGGCCGCAACCCCAGGCGACGAAGGCGGAGTCACAGAAATTAAACAAGAGGCTCTCAAACAACTGGCTTGGGCGCGCGACCCAGAAGGCGTGAAGCTTGCTGTGCAACTCTTGAAGTCCGACTCGCCTAAATTGCAGAGTATGGCTGCAACGGTGCTCTCACACTATGGTCCCGAGATGGCTGAGTCGGCAAAGCCTGCTCTTCTAGAGGCCTTGAAAGTAGCAGGATCGGGTTCTAAGCCTCAAATTGCTTGGGCCCTGGCGGTTCTGCGTGAGCCTCAAGCATTTCCTGAAGTTCTCTCACTCTACCGAGCGGGACATCTCGCTGGGATTCAACGCCTAGGAGGTGGTAGCGCATTCGATCCTAACAAGATTGTTGAGATCGTACCTCTGGAGAAGATTGCTGCTTTGGCTGGTGACGAGAGCGTATCGGTTCGTCAAATGGTGGCCACTGTGCTTTCTCGCAATGCGGAGCCCAAGTGGACCGACGCATTGATCAAGCTTTTAGGGGATGCCGATTCGGATGTGGCTCGTCAGGCTGCTCCGGGGCTAGGACTCATTGGTGATAAAAAAGCGCGCGACCCTTTGGTTGCCAAGTTGCGCGATGCTGACACCGAGAGTCGTAAGCTTTACCTGGAAGCACTACGTGATGGCGCCGGCGGCGCGGGGCTTGTTCTTGCTCTCTACTCCGTCGTCAATGACGATGATGTGGAGCACAAATGGTACGTGCGCAAAGAAATCTTTGGCATGATCGACAAGTTGAACGATCCCCGAGCGGGAGACGCACTTTTTGAGTATCTCCAGGTCGAAGACCATATTCACTATCAATATCGTACCGCGAAGGCTCTTGCGCAAATTGGTGATCCTCGTGCTGTGCCTACTTTGGCAAAGCGTTTACGCATGGATCCAGAGAAGATCTACAGCGACGATTATGATTGGGAAATGCTCATCAAGCGCGATGGTAAGGAACGGGTAAAAGCCGCTCGCATGATTGCGGACTTGGCAGCGCTGAACCCTGACAAGCAGGAAGAGATGCGTGAGCAGGCGGAAGATGCTCTTATCTTCTGGAGTAATGAGCGTACGCAGCCCCATGCTAATGGTTTGCGCGCTCTGGTAAACCTTGGTTCGACCAAAGACATCAAGCAGCTTCGAGCTTGGTCCGATCCAAACGAGCCCCTGCCTAAAGAAGGTCAGCAACCTCCCATGCCTGATGCCTTTGTGATTGCGCAAAGTGCTCTGCGCTATGTTGGTGTACTTCAGGACAAGCCTTCATGGAAGGTTCTAGAGTCGGCCCTTAGCGCTAAGCCCGAGAAGCTAAGTATATCTCAGGAGTCGATGCTTCAAGGTGGCTTGGCCATTTTGGGAATGTCTCTGAACGCACTTGGTAAAGGTGCAGCGGACGGCTTCAGCGAATGGGGTGATACCAAGGCATTTAAACCTCTTCTGGAGTACATCGAGGATGTTCACCAAAACGAAAGTGGTCGTGAAGCCGCCTGTGCCGCTCTTGCTTGGACTGCTGACAAAGAGTCCATCATGGAGGTGGCTCAAAAAATCAGCGAGTACAATAGCGACGCTCCTCAGGACGCATTTCGCCGCAAGTGTTTGTTAGAAACTCTGGTACAGCGCCCTGTGCCCGGCACCGCGAGTGCTCTGATTTCACTGATGACGAAAGACCAGGCTATTGAGACTCGCACCAATTTGGCGCGAGCAATTGCTAAGGCTGGCATTGACGCAGATACCCAAGCCAAATTAGTTGAGTTGGCCAAAGACCCTGCGTTAATGAATGACGCTATCTTAGCCCTAGCTTTGGGCGGCTCTCCCGACGAAGCAGCTCGTGCGGTCGCACTTTTTGCCGGTATGGACAAAGTTGCGATCGAGCAGCTTAAGGGCATGTGGTACAATAGCTTTGGTTTTTGGTCGACTGAAGATCTCTCAAAGGGAGTACTCTTTCGCTATGTCGACAATGCCGTGGCTATCTCCCGTGTGATCATTGACGCAACCCCTCAGGTTTGGGCTGCCGAGAAACTGACCTCACAATTTGATAATCTCATCTTTGACAATGGTCCTCACTCATTCACTCGCGTTGTGCTTCGTAACGAGCTCTTTAAAATGGGTAATGGTACCGATGCCGAGAAGGCTTCGGGCGCAGTACGAACTCTTAAATTCATGAAAGAGATTGGTTCTTTGATGGCGTTGAGCGAAGTAGAAGGGCCGGTAGGCGCTCTCGCACAAAAAGCGGTATTCGAGCTAAAGCACCCAAATCTTTTTAGCGCGGTACAAGCTGCATCACCTGAGAGAAAGTGACTTCAATCTCTATTCTTTCAAGAAGAAGTTGAGAAAGTTTCGATTGATGAAGAAGCGACCCCTCCGGGAAACGGGAGGGATCGCTTTTTTTCATTTGGCTCTCGCTCCACGCAAAATATTTTATGCTGGGGCGTGTACTCTGCTGCTCGGCTGCGCGGGATTCTCCTCGGAAAAAGCCGAGTCGCCCGTTGTTCATGAGGTCAATCGTTTCAACCCATCTGGAGCAGCTGAGTTGACGATGGCGCGAGCAATTGAACGGCCAATGGGAGGCGGCGCCTCTGCAGAAATTTGTTTCAATGGGCTAGACGACAATAGCAATCGTCTCATTGACGAAGGCTGTGGCGTGCACCAAGGGCAAGTTCAAATTATGTTGGCTTGGCCCCACCCGAGCGCTGATATTGACCTTTACGTGAGCTCACCCGATGGTCAAATTGCCCAAGAGAATCAATCTACCTCATCGGGGTTGGTTTATTCTGCGGATTGTCCTGGTGAAGGAAAATGTGATGGCCAAAATTTCGAAAACGTCTACCTAGAAGAGTTAGAGACTATCTCTGGCAGATACAGCGTGCGCGTTCGCCTCGAAAAAATGCCTCATGAGCGGAGCGTTCTTAGGGCGAATTTGGGAGTGCGACTACCGGGGCGCACCCGAGCATTTGACCTCGAATTTTTTGCAGAGGGTCAAGAAATTCTTCTCAATTTTGACGTGGCAAGTGATGAGAAGAAGGAATAGGTTGCAGCGTGAGCAAACAAGCCTTGGCTAAAGTGACCCTCAATTTGGACCTGCCCCGAGGGCCCGATGTCGAGTTTTGTGTGACGGTGCGTCGACAGTGGTTCGGAAAGTTCGTCGACATTGAACTTCCTCGAAAACTCAATTGCGCGGGTTGCTCTGGTGGAGGTTGTGATAGCTGTGCTTGTTCAGGGGCTGTCTCTCTCCGACTCAGGGAGGATGAGCCGCAGGTGATTCGTGTGTCACTACCGTTGGTACCCAAGCCAGAAAAGGACGTCTGTCTGCGTATTCCCGCCGAAGGGGGAAGGGCGGAAGATTCGGAATTACCCCGGGGGCATTTGCTTCTTACCGTGCGTCCCAGTGAACTGTCCGCCTCGGAGGTTTCGTTAGCTCTTGTCGCCCAGCAGCAAACGGCTCTTGAAGTGCGCGCTGCTTTGGTGAAACGCAGCTTGATTATGGCTGGAGGACTGATTTTGCTCTTCATTGGGCTCTTGAAGCTATCAGGTTGGCTTTAACTAAAAGCATTTTTTATTGCGCTGCTGCGACACTGTGATTTTTGATGGGCGCGGGTTAATGTCGAATCACTATGGCAAAGCTCAAGCTCACATATTTTGATTTTTCAGGCAGTCGCGGAGAAGAATGCCGTTTGGCCCTCAGCATTGCCGGAGTGGACTTTGAGGACGAGCGCCTCTCACGCAAACAATGGCTTGAGCGCAAGGCCAATACGCCCTTTGGTTCGGTGCCTGTATTGCAAGAAGAAGGAAAGCCTGCCCTCGGTCAGACCAATGCGATTCTTGCGCTCATTGGTCGTCGCCACGGTCTCCTACCTCTTGACGATGATTGGGAGATGGCCCGTCTCGAAGCGCTCCTTGCTGCCGGCGATGACTTTCGCGCAGCGGTTTCCAAGACCTTTCGTATTGAGGACCCAGCTGAGTCAAAAGCGGCCCGTGAAAAGCTTGTGGCAGGTCCTTTGACTTCTTTTGCTCAAAGCGCCGAGGCTCAAATTAAAGGACCCTTCGCGGGAGGCGAGAAACTGAGTGTAGCCGATATCAAGTTGCACGTGATCGTAGCCTGGATCAAAAAGGGCGTTTTACAGCACGTGCCTACCGATGCTTTCGATAGTTTTCCTAAACTAAGTGCTGTGTATGAGGGGGTGCTGGCCCACCCTCAAGTAAAAGCTTGGTACGAGAAGTATCCTCCCTCTGCATAAGCGAGGGGCCGGCTTACCCTTTCAAGGTGCCTCAATAACACTTCAGCGGTTTTGGTTCCCGCATGAAATCTACAATTTCTTTGTGGGTCACAATTCGTACCTCGTCAAAGCTACTAGCATACGTGAGAAAGTCCGAGATAGCCTTGCGGCGCTCGATGTTGTTGTTTTGGTAGTTTACTGGGTGGGCACCAAATAGAAAAGGGGCTCGATTACCGGCAAGTCGTTGGTCCAAGTTGTACTTGAGAATAGTGAGAACCTCGGAGCCCGTGAGTTTAGCTGAGTCCCATAAGTTCCAATCAAATCCGGTAATTTTATAACCGAATTTTTTAAAGTCAGGAACGGGCGCATTTTCTACTTTGCTCCGTAAACCGGGGGCTTCGCTCTCGGGGGGAACAAAGAGGGCATAGGCTGGTAACTCAAACACTCCAGGATGGGAGCCGAGAGTGAAATTTCTAGTGGGTACTCCCTGAGAACGAATGTAGTCGTGCGCCGGGCTTCCGCCGTCAAGAGTGTAGGGGTAGCTGTAGTTGCTGGCATCCATCGAGGGCTGATATCCCTCTTCAATCGAACAATCGTACCAAATACTCTTTTGTTTGAGCACCGTAAAAAGCTCATCATTGTATTCTAAAAAGGGTGAACGAAAGCCAAATTGCCTGGGCAAACCTTTACCCGTAAGCTGACTCATATTCTTAGCAATTTGCGTGCTCCAAGCCCCCGCGTCGAAGAATCTTCCTCTCTTGTGATCGTGTAGGTGTAGACCAATCTCCATGCCGGCGCTGGCCGCTCGAGACCAGGAGTCTCCCGAGGTCGCCACGTGCACGCTATTGCTAAAAAGCGAGAATTTAGCGTCCAAAGCCGTGTGTTGACTCACTAACCAGTCAATGCCTTGCACTTCAAAGTTATCGTCGACCCCCAAGGAAACAAAGAGGGGCGTGTCCCTCACCGCTAACCCCCCTGGTGGTAGCGGTGAGGGGGGAATATTTGCGTCATAGTTGTAGGTGCTGGTGTCTACTTTTCGGTCGCAGGTTTCGATGTCTCCCCCTGGGCTGTTTCCTCCGGTGGCGCTAATTCCTCCAGTAGGCAATCCTACGCTTGCTCCACTACCCCCAGCCCCTTGTTGTGTGCTGCCCCCTGTGTTGAGGTTCCCCCCTGGGGCTGTGTTTCCAGAAGCGCCTCCCTCTGCCGATGAAGCCCCCGTGCCATTGGAACAGGGAGGGGCCGCACAGAGGTTAAGCCCCGAATCCTCCGGGTTGGAGGCATTTTCTGAGGCGCCTGTTGCTGGACCACAGCCGCTGAGAATGTACGTGAGCGCTAAGAGAGTGGGGAACTTTGAAGGGGAGGGGGAGAAGGGGCGCATGGTCCTACTTTAGCCCAGAGAAGTCACGGAGGCGGAGTCTTTGAAGGAGGAAGGGCGAAAGGGGACGATAAAGTAGTTGGAATTTTTAGCCTTACCAAAAAAATCAAACGTCACCGTTATTTAAGCATCTGTTTACCTCTTTCGCTTTCTCGAACCACTTTGGCTAGGTCGTGTTCCCCAGCGAATTGGTGAAGAGCGCCGCCGCCAAAGCCTTAAAGATGGCGCATAAAGGAGAGGTCAAAGCCTATGAATTGGTAGGTTGGTGGTTTTTTGGTGGGCTAGGTAAGCTGACCCCTATGAGTGCGCTCGGAATGACTTTGGTGCTGTTGGGGTTGTGGGGACTTTTTGCCTGGAGTGCTCGACGCCGCTGGCTTCTACTTTTCGTAGGCTCGCCCCCTTGGGAAAGTAGAATTGACAAATGGGCAGACCGCCTGAAAGATCTTTTCCTCTACGCTTTTGTGCAAAAGAAATTGCGATATTATTTTTGGGCTGGCATAGCTCACAATCTTATCTTTTTTGGATTTGGCGTGCTCTTGCTTCGCACATTGATTCTTTGGGGGCGTGGTTTTGACGCTGGATTTAATCTGTGGGTTTTAGGGCCAGAGACTCTATTGGGAATCACCTACGGTTTTTTAAAAGATGTGTTTGCTTTGGCGGTGCTCTCAGGTGTTGCCATTTTTGTATATTTTCGAACACTCAATGCGCAAAAGCGCATGTCCCTCAGCGTCGAGGGTCTGGTTATTTTGGGCATTATCGCAACGATGATGCTCTCGGATATGGTCTATGACGGTGCCGCAATGGTATTGAATGTGCGCTACCGAGAGTTTTGCGCAGCTTCACCGGGGATCGATGTCTGTTTTTCTGCGCGGACGATTATAGCTCCATTAGGAGTCGCCTCGGGAGAGGTCTCTTTTCATTTGGCTGAGCCTGGGGGGTCTTTCTTTTCACTGCTTTTAGGGAACAGGAGCATCGGAACGCTTATTTTTCTTTCGCATTGGGGTTTTTGGACCCATTCTACCCTTGTTTTGGTCTTTTTGAATATTCTGCCCTATTCAAAACACTTTCATATTTTGACGGTGATGCAGAATGTTTTTTTGGGACCACAAACGCCCAAGGGGCGCTTGCCCCCCTTGGCACGAAGTACTGAGGCTCTTCTTGAACAGGTAGAGGCCGCAACCGACGGCGAGGAGAAGTTGGCTGATGCGCGCATCGGCTATAGCCATATTCAAAACTTTTCGTGGAAAGATAATCTCGACTTTTATACATGTACCGAGTGTGGGCGCTGTACGGACAATTGCCCCGCTGCGCTCACGGGGAAAAAACTAAGCCCTAAACATCTCACACTTGCCCTGCGAGATGAACTTTATTCCTATCAGGATGATGTCGCCAATGGAGCTCACCCACGGCCTGTGAGTTTCGAGCAAGTCTTATTGCAGACTCGGCCCCTTGTGCCAGATGTCGTTGATCCTGACGTGCTCTGGGCGTGCACCACATGTCGTTCTTGCGAGGAACAATGTCCCGTCAATATCAGTTATGTTGATAAAATTGTGCAAATGCGTCGCAACTTGGTGATGATTGCAGGGGAGTTTCCCGCCGAGTTAAATAAACCCTTCGAAGGGATGGAAACCAACGGAAACCCCTGGAATCTTTCTCGATTGGATAGAGCCCAATGGGCCGAAGGATTAGACATTCCGACCGCCGCAGAGAAACCTGATGCCCCCGTTCTTTATTGGGTGGGTTGCGCCGCGAGTTACGATGAGAGAGCCAAGAAAATTGCTCGAGCGACCGCTCAACTTTTGTTGGAGGCTCGGGTAGACTTTGCAATATTAGCCGAAGAAGAGTCATGCACAGGCGACCCTGCTCGACGTGCAGGGAACGAGTATCTCTTTACAATGTTGGCCGAGCAAAATATTGAAACGCTTAGCTCCTACCGTTCCCAGGGGGGCGTGCAAAAGATTATTACAACCTGTCCTCATTGCTTCAACACTCTCAAAAACGAATACCCCGATTTTGGAGAGCGTTTTGAGGTGGTGCATCATTCGGACTTTCTATTGGAACTTTTGGCCAAAAAACGTCTAATTCCTACCGGCAGGGTGCAAGCTAAAGTCGCCTATCATGACTCATGTTATCTCGGGCGCTACAACGATATTTACGAGTCACCTCGACAAATATTGAGTCAAATAGAAGGGGTGCAATTGTTGGAGGTAGAGGGAGCCTCCCGAAATAAGGGGCTTTGTTGTGGTGCCGGTGGCGCCCAAATGTTTATGGAAGAGCAAAACGAGGATCGCGTGAGTACCAAGCGCACAGAACAACTAGTGGGCACCGGAGCCGATACGATTGCCAGTGCATGCCCTTTTTGTATGACGATGCTCAGCGATGGGCTCAAGGCGATCAATCAGGACGAGGCGATTGAGACTTTAGACATTGTGGAGTTACTTGCTCAGGCGTGTTTGGACTAAAGGCGCGGTGTAAAATTGCTGTTGTGCAACCTAGGAGAATAAATGCTCCCCCCTGATGGGTGATTGCCCAAGGAATAGCCACGAGGGAGAGAACCGTGGCTGCACCTAAACTAAATTGTAAGACAATCAAAACAAGGAGGGAAAGTCCTAAGAGTCGGTCATGGTGTAGTTGTGACTTGCGCCAAATAGTGATTGCGGCGCCTACAAAGAGTAGCAATAGAAACGTGCCCAGCGCACGGTGCATATAGTGAATGGCGAGGGGTTCTTGCAATATATCATGCAGAGCACTTGGCCCGAAAAAAAACGCTCCAGGCAAGTAGTGGCCATTCATATCCGGAAAAGTTACAGCCAAAAGGCCCGCTCGCTTACCCGCGACAAACGCACCAAACATGATCTGCGCGTAAAGAAAGAGCAATAGAATGATGGGTAGAACCTTGCCTCCAGGGAGCGGAGCTGCGACTTTCTTCCAAGAGGCTCGCATATCAAGGAGCATCCACAAGATCCATTGAGAGACGAGCAGCGCTAGAATTAGATGGGCTGCTAACCTAAAATGGCTTACCTCAGGTATGTCTACCAAACCGCTGCTTACCATGTACCAACCCAAGATACCTTGACCACCGCCTAGAAAAACAGCAAAGAGCGCCCCTCGAGAAGTTCGCTGGGTTAACTTTTTTCGAAGAACAAAATAGAGCCAGGGCAAGACCATGACGAGTCCAATCAGTCGCCCAAGCAAGCGATGAAGGTATTCCCAAAAGAATATCTTTTTGAAAGCGGCTAGATTCATCCAGCCGTTGACCAATTCGAATTGGGGCGATTGCTTGTACTGCGAGAAAACTGCGTCCCAAGCTTCGGGGGAAGAGGGGGGGAATGTTCCCATGAGAGGGTGCCATTGCACCATACTGAGCCCGGAGCCTGTCAAGCGAGTGGTGCCCCCGACTAAAACCATCGCAAAAATCATTACGTAGACGGCTCCTAACCAAATAATGACAGAGCGATTGCCTTCTTGCGAAGATATGGCGGGCGTGGGGAGAGAAAAGGGATCGCTTGGTCGGGTAGTCATTGAAAAATTGCTTCGAATAAGCGGCAATGCGCCGGTGTTAGAGGGCGTGGCGCGTTGTTCTCGATTTGAAAGGCTGCTCTAGAACAAGCTGCGGGCTTTGGGTAGGTTTGCGTTCTTGGGGGCGGGAGGGGCCAGGGAGCCCTTGGAGGGTAGAGACGCTTCTTAGTGTTGATGCCCCGTTGGAGCTGACTGCATGGGGGGTAATTTTCTGTAGAGCTCGTGAGCCACGGAACGAAGCGTTGCGCTGAGGTTGGGACTCTCAATAAGTAACTTGAGCTCGTCGCGTAGGCAGGTGGTTACCAAGGGAAGCGCTAGACCATGGGGTGCGCCCGGGTTGAGAATTAGGCTCATCCGAATGCGGCGCCGGGCCATCCAACGGGGCGAATTGACTAGCAAGCGTAGGGCAATGAGTGATGCCGGACGTCGAGTAGCAATCTGCAGTACGTCCAACTCGGTGAGCGAGGGGCATTGAAGGAGCTGATCAAGAACAAGGGGATGAGGATCGTGAATTAAACAGCATCGCATTGAGCTGGGATCAATTCCTCAGAGGAACCGAGCCACATAATTTCCTGGCGTCGATGGACGGTCGTCGAACTCTTGGAAGGTGACGGTCAGGGCTGCGTCGCGTT
>Ga0256845_1002488_pt1 | contig 13319 bp, 7 predicted proteins | sample RiftiametaG_FD_189101 | JGI IMG/M metagenome (GOLD analysis project Ga0256845, IMG submission 189101) | Tube worm associated microbial communities from hydrothermal vent at the East Pacific Rise, Pacific Ocean - Riftia | ecosystem: Host-associated > Annelida > Integument > Unclassified ... | reverse complement strand
AAGTACATATGTTTTAAAAAGTTTGCATTTACAATAACATATTTTGGATTAAGTGGCTTTGTAATAACTTGTTATGCGTTTCTCAGCAGACCCTAAATAATTCCTTATATTCACAGACTTACTCTTAAGGTGCTAATAGTCAGAGCTTCACTATTTAAATTAAGGTAAAGCTTATTAATATCCAGCAACTTATAAACTAACAGAGTGAAACCTTGGGTTACGAATTTTAGAACTACCTTTTAATAAATTTTTTATAAGTATTTCCTATTTTTATAAAGTAGAATCCTTTATCGAGATAGGAAATATTTATTTGTGTATTTTTACTGCTAACAGGTTGGGAACAAACAATTTTACCATTAATATCAATAATGTATAAATTGCGAATAACAATTTTATTATTTTCTATAATTAAATAATCTTTAGCAGGATTTGGAAATATATTAAAATCTGAGATATAATTATCGATATCTAAAAAAATAGCAGATGTAACCTCATGTATAATAGTATCAGAAATGCAATTATTTGTAATGATATGTTTAACAATATATTCTCCTTCGTTAGGATATACATGAGTAGGGTTATGCTCTGTAGAAGTTAGGTTATCACCAAAATCCCAAAAATCTGTATCCGTATTTTCTGTTCCTGTAAAACTTAAAGTATAATCAGAAACTAAAATAGAGCCAAAGTTTGCAGTTTGAAAATTCCAAATATAAGAGCTATCAAAAACCACATTATTTGCAATTGTTTGTAGTAACAGAGCCGTAGGTTCAGGTAAGGTAGAGTGAAAACTATTACCTATTGGATTTTTATTGAAAATACTTGCATAAAAAACACAAGCTGTTAAATAACTACCATATATACTGGGGTGGCTTTCATCAGAATTATAAAGATTAATAGTATCGCCTGTAAGTTCTCTTGCTTTTTTCCATGCCATACTAACAGGTGCTACACTTGCATTATTATCAAGTGCCATTTGCAAATAACTTTCACGTAAGCGTTGTTGCATTCCCTCATAAGTACAAAGTGGTGCATAAAACGAGCAATTACTTTGGTCTCCGTTTTGTCTTCCCCAAGTCATAAAAAACAATGTTTCGCTACAAGTATTATTAGCTACAACAGAGTCGTTTAAAATTTTGGCAAAAGGAAATACATCGGTTTCTACCTGTGATGGTGGAAACGATGGCCTTTGGCTTTGCCCTTGAATAATTACAAAATCCCAATTGTTTGAACTTATTTTTGATAAGCTTGTGGTATTTGTAGAGTGAGCCTCTAAAGTATATCCTCCCAAAGTGTTTTGATCTTTTTCTAAAATATTGCCTGAATTTGTTGCAAGATTCTTTATTAACGTGGGTAAATCGTTTACATAGGTATAGCTATTTCCTAAAAACAATACTTTTTTTGTTGTTTGAGCAATACTAAAGATTGAAATAGAAATCGAGATTAACAAAAATATATTTTTTCTCATAATTATATAGTTTAATTAAAAAACGCAAATTAAATGAATTGGTTGCTTATATAAGTTTGTAATTTTAATGCCTCCACTTGGTAAAGTTAATTATTTTTGACCATAGATTAGATTTTTAAATAATTTAAAAGGCTACGAAAAAGAAAGAAGTATTTTTTTTATTGTTTTATCGTTTATATGTTTATCTGCAACAATTTCATTTGCTAATAATATCTCCGTAATTTCGTTTAATTCTTTTTTAATATTTATTGAATCGTTGAATTCATTGTTAAATTTCAGAAAAAAATCAAAATCTAATTTAAATAATTTTAAGCTATTTGCATCTTTATTTGTTAGTATTTCTAGTTTTGCTAATTCGTCTTTGGTTGAGTAACGAGAATGGCAACTTGTAGCTTCTAATGTTCTTATTTCAATTTGTAAATCTTCAATTTTTTTAAGTTCGATATTAAATTTATTATTTAAAAGCCAAGCTAATCTATAATCGCTTACAGAACTTACAATGCCATATAAAATAGAATCTTGGTTAGGGCTTTCTGTATTTAATATTTGTTTTTTCACAAGTATTTTTTTCGTAAAAATTATTCTATAACAATTCTTTTAATTTGCGAATCTATATCATTTATAATTTTAACAATATACACGCCTTTATCTATGCCGTGTATATCAATATTTAAAACATTATTATTAATATAATTAGAATACACTAATTCTCCGCTAACTGTGTATATATCTATTTTAGAAATATCGGCAGAATGCGTTTCTATTATAAATTTGCCATTGTTTGGATTTGGAAATATATTAAATAATTCTTTTGCTACATTTGTTGAAATAGAATTTAAATTAAGAATGTTTAAGCTATAATCTTCCACTTCGCCATAATCTGTTGCTCCACAAGGAGATGGGTCGTTAAAACTTGCGTCGAATAATCTAATTCTCATTCTGGTCATTCCTATTGATGCGTTTTCGGGAACTGTAATATCAATTGTACCCATTCCTGTACCTGAGGCATATTCATAATCTATGTCGTATTCTTCTCCGGCATCATTAAAACTACCATTTCTGTTCCAATCTATCCAAGCAAAAATATCATCGGTATTGTAGTTTTGGCTACTTTCTACACTAAGAGTATATTGATTGTTACGGTTTATATCTGTTGATATTGAAGTGAAATCGGTATAATTACTATTTGTAGATGTATTGTTGATGGTGTTAAAATTAACATTAGTTATACCTTCGTACTGAGCTGAATTTGAAGATGCATCGCAATAATTGCAAGGCATAGAAGAATCTACTTTTATGTAATCTGTTTTTATTTCGGTATCATTTCCACAAACAGTATCTGTTGCTGTTAATTTCACTGTATAAACCCCATCGGCAGTATATGTATGTGTTGGATTAACATCTGTTGATGTACCGCTATCACCAAAATCCCAAAAATAAGAGTTAGCATTTTGCGAGGTATTAGTAAATGTAATATCAACAGGATAGTAGCAAGATTCTAATGTTTCGGTAGAAAATGCACTGACAACAGCATTATCTTGAACTTCAATGTTTTGTGTTTTAGAATTATTTGCAGTATTATCGTCGCTTACACCATTTGGCAATGTTGTGTAAGCTTTAAAAGTATGAGAACCTACAGATAATGTTATGTCGGCAAGATTTACAGTTGCTGTAGCTAAATTTTCTAAACTACCTGTCCAATTTTGTGTTACCACCGAACCGTTGTCAAGTTTATAATTAACTTTTACAGAAGTAATTACATCTTGTCCGTAGTTTTTAATTATAACTTTAGGTGTTACTGTAATTCCAGAACAATTATAATCTGTTGTTGGTTGAATTATTTGAGAAACAGCCATGTCATTATGTATAGCTGTTTCAACAATATCAATAGTTCCGATATGTGGTTGGCGATTTTGTTTTGTAACAACAATATCGGCAGTTCCTACCGAAGCAAAAGCAGGAAAAGAAAGTGTTACAGAAGTATTTGCTCCTGTATATTGTGCATCTAAAAGCACATTATTTTGCGATATAGCAACATAAGCATATTCTTCGGTGGTAACTGTTAAAGTTGTTTGTTCTGTTGTAATTGCATTTGCATAATCAATACTTAAAGCATCAGGCACTCCAAAATAATTCATTATTGATGGGTCTCCCATTAAATGATATATCTCCCAATAATATTTATGTTTTGAGTCGTTAGCTTGTTCTACGGCAAAATTTCCGCCTACAAGAACTGCGGCATTTGTTACAAACCATTTGTCTTCTGTTTCTCCGTGGTCGTGAAATGCTTTGTCGTAAGCTCCTAATTTTGCTGCATTGTAATTTACTGCCGGATCAGCCTGAATGTTCTGAGCTCCAACTCCCCAGTGATAATCTTCGTCCCAATATGTTGAGTTAGACCCACCAATATAACCAACTACGCCACCATTAGCTTTTCTTAATATGGCTTCGCCAAAACAAGTATTGACAGCAAATGTGTTTGATTCACAACAATTTCCAATCATCAATCCATATTTGTGATTATTTGTTAAATTTGACACATCAGATACTAAAAAACTCGGATTAGCCCAACCATCTGACGAGCAATGTGCTGTATAATTAGTAAATCCAACACCTGAGTTAAAATCATTTTTAATATTTTGAACACTTACCGGTTCATCAGACAAGGGATAAAGATATTCGTAAACCGAAATGCCATGAGCTGTGTTAAAATAATTATTCATTCCATATTCTAATTGCCCATTGCCATGAATTGAAGAAAATCCACCTGGGTCTCCTCCTTCTTGGTCAACACCGGCTACAAGAAGATTATGCCCTAAATAAGAAGGGTCGGGCATGGTGTATTGTTCGTATTCTAAGGATTTGTCGATTTGTGCTTGCAATTGCGATGTGTTTTGTGCCGACCATCTACCATAGTATATTTCGGGAAAAAAATCGCCTGTGTATTCGCAGTAATAAAGATCTGTTTTATGACTTGCTGTTGTTCCGTTAAAAGTAGGTATTTGTGCAACATCGCCAACAAAAAGCACAAACGAAGGTGCAGGGTCCGATGCTGTTCCTGCATCATAAAGTCCTTTTAAATAATTTTTTATATCACCAGTAGTTGTACCAACATCGGGGTTATTAGTGTATGCTTCAATTACTGTAAAACCTTTTCGGCGTTTCCAGTTAATAAAATCTTGCAATTGAGTTTCAAACATTGGGTCTGCAACAATTACCATTTTTGTAGGATAATGTGTTATTGCGTCTTTGCTTTGATTTTCAATTGTATTTAAAGTTAATTTATCGTTTGCATAAAAATAAACTGATGCTGTTTTTGCTTTTAATTTGTTTGTTGCTTCATAATCGGCATGAACAAAAGAAATATTTGCCGAAAAATTATAAATAACTTTTATTTCGTTTGTTATCGGATTATATTGATATGGCGAAATACTTAATCGGGCAATTCTTTTGTTTCTGAAAATCCCAAGTATTTCAACTTTCACTAAATCGTTTCCATAAAAAGCATTTGTATTATAAATGCTTTCGTTTTTAGCAAATTCTACTTGGCTGTCATCTTCACTTTTAGATACACTTTGCTGAACAGGAACTAATTGTTTTGTTATTTCATAATCATTTAAATTAATAGTTTCTTCTTGTATGTTAAAAGTATTAACAGATAATTCTGCCCCAAGAGGTATTTCTATCAACCTAGTAATAACAGGAATATTAGGACAAGCTATGTGCGGATTATTTACAAAAGCTTCGTCGGCTAATTTAAAAAAATCAAGATTTTTTACTTTAGTTTCTCTAACAACAAGCTTATTTATTGTTGCTTTAAAAGAAATTCCCGATTTTTTATTTAAAATAGTTGTTAATTCTGTTTTGTTAGGTTTAAGATTTATTTTAATATTTTGAGCAAAAATAAAGGTTGATACTGTCAATAAAAATATTGTAAAATAAAGGTTTTTCATATGTGTAGTATTTTATATAAAATAATAACTCAAATATAGAACTTATTAAGCAAATTACAAAATTATACTAAACAGCGTTAATAATTCTGATTTTAGAAAATTAATGGCAAAGCCCTCAAGCAAGTAATTGTTTTTTACTTAGGGTCTGCCGAAAAACATATAATAGGCTATTACAAAGCCACTTAAACTACACTACACTATTGTAAATGCAAACTTTTTAAAACATATGTACTTATAAGTTTGCATTTACAAATATTAAAATCATAGTTTTATGCTTGCTATGAGGCACATCACATTTTTATTATCTAAAATTATTTACTAACTTTACAATCAAATTAATAAAAATAGAAAATATTACTTTCAAGTAATATAAAAAATAATAAAATAAAAGAGTGTTGCCTATTTAGTGCTTGTCCATAAAGTCAAGAGATTGAACTTTCTACAGCAGACACTTGAGTTTATAGACAAGTACTATTTATAAATTCAAAGTATGAAAAAATTATTTTTATTTACATTAATATTAAGTTCCGTTTGGGCAAATACCCAAACAATAAGTAAGTCAGAAGCAGAACTAGTTGGGAAAAAATATCTCTTTCAAAGAGAAAACAGAATTAAAAATTTAAAGTATAACGATATTAAAATTTCTTCGTCTGAAACTATTTCTGAAAATAACACAGCACTTTATTATATAATTAACTTCACAAAAAACAGCTATATAATAGTAAGTGCAAATAAAAATGCGACCCCAATTCTCGCATATTCGTTCGATACAAAATTTGAAGGAGAAATGCCCCCCGCAGTAGATTTTTGGTTAAAAAGATATAAAGAACAAATAAACTACATTAATAAAAATAAAATTAAAAATACAGATAATCTTAATAAATGGAACGAATTGCTTTATACTGATATAAAATCGTTTAGAGATATTACCGATACATTAATACCACCCCTTATTAACTCAAAATGGAAACAAGAAACATATTATAATGCATCATGCCCCGAAAATGCTGCGGGTTTCGATGGGCATTGTCTTACAGGTTGTGTAGCCACAGCTACGGCACAAATCTTATATTATCATCGTTTTCCACAATCAGGCACAGGCTCACACACTTACAATTGCCCCGGATATGGTACAATTACCGAAGACTTTTCATTAGCAAATTACGATTACAATAATATGCCATATGAATTCACAAATTATAGCGATGCAGGAGCTTTGCTATTATATCATTTAGGAGTTAGCTTTGATATGACATATGGACCTAATGGTTCATCTGTTTGGAATCATAGTGTAGATAATTCTTTAAAAACATATTTTAAATACTGCCCCGAAACACAATATGTTTATCGCGATAGCACTAATTTAAATTGGGATAGTATTGTTGTTACAAACTTGTTAGCTAACAAACCATTATATTATGCAGGGTGGGCAGATACAAGTTTTCAAAGCGGTCATGCATTTGTTTGCGATGGCTACGATGGACCAGACTATTACCATTTTAATTTTGGTTGGGGTGGTTCTTACGATGGATGGTTTTATACAAATGATATAACACCTGGCTCATATCAATTTACATATTGTCAAGAACTAATTAAAGACATTTATCCTGATACAATTAACTATTCGTATTATCCCGAAACATGTTCAGGCACTAAAACTATTGACTATCCTATTGGTTCGCTTAGCGATGGTAGCGGCATACAAAAATATGAACCTAACCAAGAATGTACTTGGATTATAAACCCAACTTGCGGTAAAATGCTAGATGTATATTTTGATGAGTTTAACTTAGAAAATAACGACACACTTTTTATATATGATGGCAACGAAACCGAAAACACTTTATTGCAATACTATACACTTGGCGAAGAACCAATATTATCATGGATGTATAACTCAGATATTATTACTACTGTTAGCGGAGAAACAATGATTAAATTTTTTAGTGATAACACATTGCAAGGGCTAGGATGGAAAATATCGTATTTTGCAGATTTTTGTAAATTTGGTGATATCCATACAGATACCATTGGTACAATAAGCGACGGCAGCAAAGCCTGTAATTACGAACCAAACACTAGCTGCAAATGGTCTATAGAACCACCCGAAGCCGAAGCAATAAAAATAAATTTTACTGAATTTAATTTAGACACTAACAACACTTTTGATAATGTAAGGATTTTTAAAGATGCTCCAAGTGGAGCAAATTTAATAGCAAAATTTACAATAAACGAGCCTCCAACAGAAGTAATAGTTCCTTCGGGTGTAGCAATTATTACTTTTACCACATCGCCAAATTCTTCTGGTGCAGGGTGGAAACTAAATTACAAAACAACCAAATTAGATGATATCGAAACCATTACAAACAATGAAGTATCTGTATATCCTAACCCAACAACAGGAATTGTTAACATAAACTACAATAAAATTATACATAATATTTATGTAAGTGACATCTCCGGACAAACAGTTTTAACTAAATTTATTGATGATAATTCTGCAAAAATTAATCTTTCTGAGATGGAAAAAGGTGTTTATTTTATTAAAATTGATAATTTTACAACAAAAATAATTTTAGAATAAAATAGTTAAATATCTAAATATAAATATATTGATAATCGTCACTGTTTAAAATAATTATAAATTAGCATAATGATGTTGCTCAACATTAAATTTAATCGATATAAAATATAAATTTGCGTTCAGTAATACTTTTTAACAAGTATTATTTCCGATTTAGTTTAAAATTAATATTAATATAATTAACAAATTAAATTTTTAATTATGGGTGGATTTTTGTCTTCTTCAATAGGTAAGAAGTTAATTATGAGTGTAACAGGGCTATTCCTTGTTATATTCTTATTGGTGCACTTAACTGCAAACCTTGCTTTGCTTTTAGGTGCTGATGCATTTAATATTGTTTCGCATTTTATGGGAACAAATCCTATAATTCAGGTTATGCAACCTGCATTAGCAATAGGGTTTATTATTCATATCCTATATGCAAGCATATTAACATTGCAAAACCAAAAGGCCAGAGGGTCGGAGAGTTACAACAAAACAGTAAACTCTCATCAAAGTTCGTGGGCATCAAAGAATATGTATATTCTTGGTGCAATGATTTTATCATTTTTGGTACTTCACATTTTCAATTTCTTTTGGAAAATTAAAGTAACAGGCTCACCTTTACTTAGCGAAGTAAATATAGATGGTGAAATGATGGAAAATGCTTATGCATTAGTAGTTGGATTATTTAGAGACCCACAATTGGGCATGGTTTATTCAGCTGTTTATGTATTAGGTTCAATCTCTTTAGGATTACACCTAACTCACGGTTTTTGGTCAGCATTCCAAACTGTTGGTTTTAGTAACGATTTATGGAGAAAACGACTTACCGTAGTTGGTTACTTATATGCAATAGCTGTTGCAAGTGGATTTGCTATTATACCTATTTTTTTAATGTTATTTGGAGGAAATAATTAAGCTATGACAAAATTAAATTCAAAAATACCAGAAGGAGCAGTAGCCGAAAAATGGACTAACTACAAAGCTCATCAAAACTTAGTGAACCCTGCCAATAAGCGTAAAATTGACATTATTGTTGTAGGAACAGGATTAGCAGGAGCATCAGCGGCAGCTAGTTTTGGAGAATTAGGTTTTAAAGTAAAAGTATTTTGCTATCAAGATTCGCCTCGTAGAGCTCACTCAATTGCAGCTCAAGGAGGAATTAACGCAGCAAAAAATTACCCTAACGATGGGGATTCAATATACAGACTTTTTTACGATACAGTAAAAGGTGGCGATTATCGTGCACGTGAAGCAAACGTATATCGTTTAGCAGAAGTAAGTAATGATATTATCGACCAATGTGTTGCTCAAGGTGTACCTTTTGCACGAGAATATGGTGGATTACTTGCAAACCGCTCTTTTGGTGGTGCACAAGTTAGCCGTACATTCTATGCACGTGGTCAAACAGGTCAGCAATTATTATTAGGTGCTTACGGAGCATTAAACCGTCAGATTGAAGCAAAAACTTGTACAATGTACAATCGTTCTGAAATGATGGACATTGTAAAAATTGACGGAAAAGCAAGAGGAATTATCACTCGTAATTTAATCACAGGTGAAATAGAATCTCATTTTGGTCATGCAGTTGTTCTTGCAACAGGTGGATACGGAAATTTATTTTTCTTATCAACAAATGCAATGGGAAGTAACGGTTCTGCAGCATGGAAAGCATACAAAAAAGGTGCATTCTTTGCTAACCCTTGTTACGTTCAAATTCACCCAACATGTATTCCTGTTCATGGCGATTTTCAATCAAAATTAACTTTGATGTCGGAATCTCTTAGAAACGACGGAAGAATTTGGGTTCCTAAAAAGAAAGAAGATGCAATAGCTATCCGCGAAGGTAAATTAAAACCTACCGATTTATCGGCAGATGATAGAGATTATTACTTAGAAAGAAGATATCCTGCTTTTGGTAACCTTGTCCCTCGTGATGTTGCATCACGTGCAGCAAAAGAGCGTTGTGATGCTGGTTTTGGTGTTGGAACAGGTCAGGCTGTTTATCTTGATTTTAAATCGGCAATAGAACGATTAGGAGAAGATGCTATTAGAGAAAGATATGGCAACTTATTCCAAATGTACGAGAAAATTGTTGATGAAAATCCATACAAAACTCCTATGATGATTTATCCTGCAATCCATTATTCAATGGGTGGAGTTTGGGTAGATTACGAGCTACAAACTACCGTAGAAGGTTTATTTGTATTAGGAGAAGCAAACTTTTCTGATCACGGTGCAAACCGTTTAGGTGCATCTGCACTTATGCAAGGTTTAGCCGATGGTTATTTTGTAATACCTTTCACAATTCAGAATTATTTAGCCGACGAAATTCATACACCACGTATGAACACTGCAGAATCTGCAGAATTTAAAGCTGCTGAAGAAGAAGTGAACACATATATTGCCAAATTAATGGGTATTCAAGGTTCTCGTACTGTAGATTCTTTACACAAAGAATTAGGACACATTATGTGGGATCATGTTGGTATGGCAAGAACAAAAGAAGGTTTACAAACTGCTATCGAAAAAATTCAAGCATTAAGAAAAGAGTTTTGGAAAGAAGTTAAAGTTCCTGGAACAGCCAATAGTTTAAATCTTGAATTAGAAAAAGCTAACAGAGTAGCTGACTTTATGGAATTAGGTGAACTTATGGCAAGAGATGCTCTTCACAGAGAAGAATCTGCCGGTGGTCACTTCCGTGAAGAACATCAAACTCCTGAAGGTGAAGCGATGCGTAACGATAAAGACTTTACTTATGTAGCAGCTTGGGAATACAAAGGAGACGATGTAGAACCAGAATTACATAAAGAAGAGCTTAAATTTGAAGCTATTGAAGTTAAAGTAAGAAATTACAAGTAAAATTTAGAAAAATGGATTTAAAACTAAAAATATGGCGTCAACAAGATGCCAAATCAAAAGGTCAGTTTGAAACCTACGATATTAAGGATATAACTCCTGATTCTTCGTTTCTTGAAATGTTAGATGTTTTTAACGAGCAACTTCTTGCAGAAAGCAAAGAACCTGTTGCTTTCGACCACGATTGTAGAGAAGGTATTTGCGGAATGTGTTCGCTTTATATTAATGGTAGAGCTCACGGACCAGATACAGAAATAACTACTTGCCAATTGCATATGCGTAAATTTAGCGATGGCGATACAATAACAATAGAACCATGGCGTTCTGGTGGTTTTCCAATTATTAAAGACTTAATGGTTGACCGTACTGCTTATGACAAAATTTTACAAGCAGGTGGATATGTTTCTATTAACACAGGTGGAATTCCTGATGCAAATGCAATTCCTATCGGAAAAATAGAATCAGACGAAGCAATGGACGCAGCAACATGTATTGGTTGTGGGGCTTGTGTTGCTACTTGCAAAAACTCATCGGCTATGCTATTTGTTGCAAATAAAGTTTCTCAACTTGCTCTTCTACCTCAAGGTAAGATTGAAGCAAACCGTAGAGCTAAAGCAATGATTGCTCGTATGGACGAATTAGGTTTTGGTAATTGTACTAACACTGGTGCTTGCGAAATAGAATGCCCTAAAGGAATTTCAATTTCTCATATTGCACGACTAAACAGAGAATTTTTAGTTGCTTCGGCAAAAGATTAATTTCTTCTGAAAATATTTATTTAAAAGCTCGCTTTATGCGGGCTTTTTTTATTTATTTTTTCTATATTTGTTTTATGAAAAAAGTTAATTTTTCATAAAATTATCATTGTAATTTGATAGGAGATTCACTATACAATTGTGTATCAACCTTCTTTTATTTGTTGATTTTCTTTCCAATTCAGCAAAAAATATTAAATTATATTTAGAATAAAAATTTAAAAATGGAATAAAAATAATATCTATATGAAAACAATAATTTTAACATTATCTTTTTTGTATTTTGCTATTTCAAGCATAGCACAAGTAAAATACGAAAAGCGAATAGAATTTGCTGTAAAAGATGGTTATAGCAACGAAGAAATATATGAATTTGGCAACAAAGGATTAATGATGGCATCTAAAAAAGATGATATTGTTAATGGTATGGCTGAATGGAAATTTGAGTTCTTTAACACTGATTTAGAACATGTAAAAACAGAAAAAATATTAATCGGTAAAAAATACTTTTCAGATGAAACTTATAATACTGATAGTAGATCTCATACGTTATTTAAAACAAAAAAAGGAGAGTATATAATTGTAAGCGTTGATGCTGCTACAATGGGTATTACTAAGGTAAAAGGGGTTTTCCCAAAAAAACTAAATGTTTGGGATATGAAAATTATAGGGGATTATGCAATATTTGATTCTCAAGTAAAAAAAGACTGTTTTGTTATGGCTGTTAATTGGAAAACAGGAAAATCAAAACTTATTCCAATAATATTACAAGGATATAAAAGTAAGAATATTGATATTCAGAACATTCAATTGCTTGAAAAAACAAAAGAAATTTTTGTTTATGTTGAAGCCAAAGATGGTAGCAAAAAAATAGAATTATATGTTATTAAAATAAATGAACTTGGCGAAAAGGAAGATATTTATAATTTTTCGGCAGATATATCTAAAAATATTACTAGCATTTCTGCATCACCAATAGGCGAAAACGAATATATTTTTACGGGCACCTATTCTACCAAATCTACCTCAATGTCTGAAGGTTTATTCTTTAGTAAAGTTTATAATTCAAAAGTAAATTTTATTAACTTTTACAACTTTTTAGATTTAGATGATTTTTTGAGTTATTTGCCCGAAAGGAAACAAAAAAAGATAGAAAAGAAGCAAGACAAGAAAAAAGATAAAGGTAAAGAGTTAATAATAAATTACAATATTGCAGACCATGACGTTATTATTCAAGATGATGGTTATATTTTTATAGGAGAGTGTTACTATCCTACTTATAGACAAGAACGCTATCAAGAAGCAGTTACATCAACTGTAAATGGTGCTACAACAACAAGATATGTCACAAAATACAGAACAGTATTCGATGGATATCAATACACACATGCTGTAATAGCAAAATATAGTAAAGAAGGTAAATTAATTTGGGATAAAACATTCGAGATGTGGTCGTCTTATAAACCATTTTATGTAAAACGCTTTATTTCTGTTGCCGAAGAAAATAATGAAACAGTAGATTTAGTTTTTATAAGTAGAGGAACTAAAGTTTATACAAAATCATTTGAAATGAAAAATGGTACAATAATTAAAGATACAAATTCTGAAATCATGGAAACATCTTATGAAGGTGATAAATCAAAAAAATCATTTTCAAATATTATATATTGGTACGACCATTACTACCTTGCTTATGGTGAGCAAAAAATAAAAAATAAAGA
>Ga0256845_1002487_pt1 | contig 13320 bp, 11 predicted proteins | sample RiftiametaG_FD_189101 | JGI IMG/M metagenome (GOLD analysis project Ga0256845, IMG submission 189101) | Tube worm associated microbial communities from hydrothermal vent at the East Pacific Rise, Pacific Ocean - Riftia | ecosystem: Host-associated > Annelida > Integument > Unclassified ... | reverse complement strand
TTCGACCCCTGGGATTTCCTCAATTATATCGGAAACAGCCTTCCGGTAGACAATGGTATCGTCAACTACTAGTACTCGAAGTTTTTTTCCGGTAATCATCGTTATTTAATCCTCAATGCTTAAAACTTTGTCCACATTGAGAATACCAATGAGATGATCGTTTGTTTTGAAAACACCAGTAAAAAATTCTCCCTGAATGCCGCTCATATTTGCAGGTGCTCTTTCACGTTTTTCCATATCCGCTGAGACGACATCGCTTATTTTTCGAACAAGCAACCCTACATGCCCACCGGCTGAGTTGACAATAATATTGCGAGGATCATGAGAGATATCTGTTTCTCCAAGGCCAAGTTTCTTGCCAAGGTCAATGATTGTAACAATCTGTCCCCTGAGGTTAAGAATACCAAGCACATACTCAGGTGCCTGGGGGACTTTTGTCATCTGCATCAGTTTGTTGATCTCCTGTACTTTCAGTATATCCATGCCACAAAGGGCATCACCTACATAAAAAGTTGCGAGTTCAACGATATTTTTCCCGTCTGACGATGTTGTGTTGTCATTCATATGGATTTGTCGTGTATAAGTTTAAGATAAAAAGCATCGAGTTTATGTAACTGAAAATAAATTTATTTCAGTGTTAATGCAGTTTTTTCATATAATCGTGGACCGAAACCATCAGTCGTTCTTTATCCAGTTTAATGTGGTATTCATCGACTCCAACCGACTTGCCTTTGGCGACATCTTCAGCGGAGGCAAGCGTTGTCAGGGCAATGATCGGTAATTTATCAAATCTACCATCACCCCGTATCCTTTGGGTTAATTCAAACCCATTCATGTTCGGCATCTCTATATCGGTAACAAGCATGGAGATGACGTCGATATTTTCTTCAAGTTTGTTCCAGGCGTCCATACCGTCTTCAGATTCTATGACTTCGTAGCCCACCTCTGTCATATAGCTTTTTACCTGATTACGGAAAAACCTGGAATCCTCTGCAATAAGAATAGTGGGTGGTGTTCCTTCTTCTACTGTTTCAATGTCAAACGTCTCTCTTTCTTCGAACCATTGAGGAAAAAGAGTCTGAACCATTTCAAAAACATTGACCAACATGGTCGTTTTCTGATCAATAATGATTGACCCCATTATACCGGTCTGGCTCAGGGTCGTGTCGTCGATATCAGCAGTCACTTCGAGTGCATCAATTGGTCCAATCGCGAGTAAGCCTACTGCACGTTTTGAAATATTGAAAACGATCACCAGCAGGTTGTCATGATCGGCAAGGGGTTGAACCATAGCGACATCATCGACACAGATGAGGCTGAGGCTTCCACCTCTATATTTCATAACTCTTTTGCCGCCAAGGTCTTCAATGTCAGAGCGTTTAATTTTTTCTATGCGTTCCACCTGGTTGAGTGGCACAGCAAAATGCTCAGACTCAGAGCTTTTGAAGACAAGGAGCGATTGCTTATCTTTTTTGGAGTTAATTGCATCTTCAGCAGCTTTGGCAACTTCGGCTGCCCGGTCCGAACCATCTATTGATGTAAGTTTCGCCATACGGGCAAGATTGCTTACATCGAGAATGAGAGCGATACGACCATCACCCATGATTGTGGCTCCGGCATATCCTTTACACTGTTGCAGGTGACGGCCCAGGGGCTTAATAACAATTTCTTCAGAATCCTGAAGCCGGTCAACGATAAGCCCGTATTTCATCGATCCGGTGGAGACCACAACAATATTTAAGGCGCTGGATGCAGAATACCTGCGATCAAGTACCGATCGATGACTGGCTGCAGGGTTTTCTGCAGAATCGTTTTCGCTATTTTCGTCTTTGTTAAAAAGTGGAGAGTCTTTACCCCTTCGGTCGGAAATCTGTTGTCGTCTGTCCAGATGGGCTTCATCAGAAATATGATCATAGTATGTTCGCTCAACACCTATGACATCAGCTAGCCTGATAAGGGGTAAAAGAGTACCCCTTAGGCGAACGACTTCTGCATCACCAACGCGCTCAACACGTTCTTTTACTTTATTGGCAGGGATACGTAAAAGTTCTTCAAGATTGACCTGGGGAATTGCATAACGCTCACCACCGGTTTCGATGATCTGGCAGGGTATTATTGCAAGTGTTAAAGGCAGCTTAATGGAAATGGTGGTTCCGGAACCCACCTCGGATATGATATCAACATTTCCACCGAGTTGGTCAAGATTGGTTTTAACAACATCCATTCCAACGCCCCGGCCAGACACATCCGTTACTTCTTTGGCTGTCGAAAAACCAGGCAGAAAAATGAGATTAACCTTTTCCTTGTCGGACATTGCCTGTGCCTGTTCTGCGGTGAGCAAGCCTTTATTCACAGCACTATCGGCCAGAGCATCACCATCAAGTCCCTTACCGTCGTCACTGATCTCAATAACAACCTGACCAGCAGCGTGGTAGGCTTTAAGAATGACAACGCCAGATTCAGGTTTACCAGCTTTTTTTCTGTCCGCCGGCATCTCAATACCATGGTCAACAGAGTTTCGAACAAGATGCGTGAGAGGATCGTTTATTGCTTCAATAATAGTCTTGTCGAGCTCAACATCCTTGCCGACAATCGTAAGATCCATGGATTTGTTTAATTTTTTAGACAAATCCCTGACAACTCGTGGGAACTTATTAAAAACGTTGCCAATGGGTTGCATCCGGGTGAGCATTATTGCTTCCTGTAACTCAGAAGTAATAAGATCGATCCTTTGCCCAACCGTTTCAGCATTTCGAAGATCATCTGAACCAATGGTTTGAAGGAGCTGGTTGCGGCTGAGCACCAACTCTCCAGCGAGGTTCATCAATGAATCGAGGAGGCTGACATGAACCCGTAGCGTTGTTTCCCCTTTAGCTACCGGATTGGGAGATGGCTTTTTGGGTGCTGAACTAACAGGTGTCGCGGGTTTTTTAGGTGGTACTGGTGCTTTTGTTGTGGCAGGAGGAGCGCTTGGTGTTACCGGCTTCAGTTCAGGTTCAGGTTCAGGCTCTGGCTCCGGTTCTGGCTCCGGTTCTAGCTCCGGCTCTGGTTCAGGTTCAGGCTCCGGCTCTGGCTCTGGTGCTGTTTCTGCTTGAGCGCTTTCTTCAGGAACCGCAACTGGTTCAGCTTCCTGAGCTTCTTCAGGAGGCGGTTGAGAAAAAGTTCCATCGGCAATGGCATTAAGAGGAGTGAGGTGAGATGATATATCAACCTCATTACTGTTGTGCACATCTTCAATCATACTTTGAAGCTGATCCGAGGCAATCAACAGAACATTTATGATTTCAGGAGTAGGAACCAGTTTTTTACTGCGTATCATGCCAAGAATATTTTCTGTGGCATGGGATAACCCCTGAATAGCAGTCAGCCCCATAAAACCTGCTCCACCCTTAATGGAATGGGCAGCGCGAAAAACTTTATTAACAAGGTCTTCGTCAATATCTGCTCCCGCCTCTTCAATGGCGAGGAGATCATTTTCTATGTCTGCAAGATGCTCAAGCGATTCTTCGATAAATCCTTGCAATATTTCGTCGTCTTCTATTTCCATAAAGCACTCCAGGCAGTTGATTAGTGCCCGGGAAATCCATTCCTTGGATTAGTTAGAAGGAATTTTATGAAGGCACTTATGCCCCTGAGGGAGGCACTGAACTAAGTACCCCCTTGTGGGGTGTTAATATTTAAGCTAACTACTTAAGGTTATACATAGGAGATATCGTATGTACAGGAGTTTTTGAATATACTTTAATAATTTAATGAGATAGTGAGATAAAGACGGTATAGAATCGTGGCAGTTGCGCAGATGTCAAAATGGATTGTTTTGCCGATGAAAGATATATCCGACCACAGATGAAAACATCAGTGGCCGGGTATGAACTTTTTTTGTGTTTTTAATGTTGAGATTTCTGGATATCGATCAAGGTGACTTCGTAGGTGAGGTGGTGTCCCGCGAGGGGGTGGTTGTAATCGACCGTAACCTTGGAACCTGAAACTTCAATAACGGTTGCCGGCACTTTTTCTTCTTTACCTTCCTTTTCAATTTTAATTGCGATGATCATGCCAGGTTTGGGGTGAAGAGAATCGATAATTTCCTGGTTATCTATGGTTTGAATAAGATCTTTCTGTCTTGGGCCAAAGCTTTCATCAGGAGAAACACGAATTTTCTGTGTTTCACCGGTTTTCATTCCAACAATTGCCTGTTCAAGGGTGGGAGGCAAGTCGCTGTTGCCAATTATTGCCTGCAAAGGTTCTTTTTCGTCAATAGTTGAAAAAACTTCGCCATTATCAAGTTTTCCAATGTATGTGATGGAAACAGTGTCATTTGTTGTTGGGTGTGACATTTTAAACTCCTTAGTTTCGTCAAATATGATTTGAAATAGTTTTACTATGATTTGTGTAAGAAAATGACACACATTATAGGGAAAGAAAAGAACAATGCAACCGGATATCTTAAAAAACAAAAGGGTACCTTGCAAATATGGTTATTTTGCGAGGTACCCAGGGTGTAGAATATTTACACGTCAATCAAGTGGGTTTAATATTGCGCCCATTTTGCATTGACCTGATCTTGAACCTTTTTGAGTATCTTCTCATCAAGAGATTTGAATCTGCCCTGTGTTTTAAAGTAGTCAAGGACGGGGATTTTTTCTTTGCCGATGAGCTTTTTCGATTGGCCGGTCAGATTAAACTTACCGTCAATTATTTCGTAAAGATCAAACAGGCCGGATTGTACCGCAAGTTTACCAATTTTTATGGTGAATCTTGCATCAAAACTCCAGCCGGGAGGACAGGGAGTATGGACATGAATATACCTTGGCCCTGACATCGTTGTTGCTTTTTTGACCTTGTCGTAAAGATCCAGAGGGTAGGCGGCAGATGCCGTTGCCACATATCCGATTCCGTGGGCCGCTATAATGGCCGGGACGTCTTTCTTCTCCTGTAACTTGCCTTTAATTGGTGTTGTGGTTGTTAAAACCCCCTGGGGGGTGGTTCCAGATCTTTGTACCCCGGTATTCATGTAGGCTTCATTGTCATAGCAGATATAAATAATATCCTCGCCTCTTTCACATGCACCGGAAAGTGCCTGGATGCCAATATCACCAGTGCCGCCATCACCAGCCCAGGCAACGACATTCACGTTATCTTTTTTCAGCGCCTTCATGGCGCCACGAACGCCAGTTGCAGCAGCACCAGTTGAAGCAAAAGTGACATTAACACAGGGGAGTTTTGTAGAGGCAATCGGGTGCAATCCCTGCATAACAGTGAGGCAACTAGGCGGTACCACGAGGATTGTGTCTTTGCCAAGAGCTTTCAGTGCAGTACGGTAGACAAGCGAGAGACCACAGCCGGAACATGCACGATTTCCCGGGTGGACAAATTCTTCTTTTGTCAGGTTTAATATAGTTGTTTTGTCTTTGTTATCCATAGTAATGTATCCCTAAAGCTTTAAACCAATCCAACGGGGAGAGTCGCCAAATGTTTCTGGAGATGTACACGACTCATTGAGTGCATCAAGCAGGTGCTGGGTTTTGATCTCTCTTCCACCAAGCCCTAAAATATAGTTATGCACAAGGGGCTTGTTTTTACTGCTGTATAATGCTGATTTTATATCCGCATATAATGCTCCTTGATTACCGTAACTCAGTGCTTTTTCAAACACAATTGCACATTTTTTGCCATCAAGGGCAGCAATGATTGCCTGGTCTGGGAAAGGTCTGTACATCTGAACTCCCATAACACCAATCTTCACTCCTTTGTCCCGCATAATATCTATGACATCGCGCAGTTGGTAGGATAATGAGCCTATACAGACAGCAACAAAGTCGGCATCTTCACATTTATATTGTTCTATAAAAGGGTTTCCACCACGGCCAAAATCTTTTGTGAACTCCGCGTCAATTTCTTCATAGACATCAAGGGACGCACGGAGATCTTCCTGTAAGTTATGTCGGATCTCAATGTAGCCCGGGGTCATTTTACCATCAAGGCCTGGCCTGACATCGGGGAGAGTTACGGTGTTGAAGTTTGCGGGATCGTCAGGGTTCAGAAAATGCGTCGGAGCAAATTTTGGCAGAAAAGTATCAACTTTACTCTGCTCAGGTTGATCAAACGGCATATAAGTATGCGAGAGGAGATATCCATCATAACAGACCATTACGGGGATACTTACGGTTTGAGCAAGACGGAACGCCTTTATCACCGAATCGATGATCTGCTGGTGATCGTTGCAGTAAATCTGTATCCAGCCAACATCCCTTTGAGAGATGGTGTCCTGCTGGTCGTTCCATACCGTCCAAGGAGCTCCGATGCCACGGTTGGCTACACACATAACAATAGGCAACCTTGCACCAACTGCCCAATGCAATTGTTCATTCATATAGAGAAGGCCATTAGCGCTTGTTGCTGTAAATGCTCTGGTGCCCGCAGTAGAGGCTGCAATGCAGACGCCCATGGCACTGTGTTCACTTTCAACAGGTATGTATTGTGCGTCGAGTTCCCCGCCTTCAACAAATTCGGATAATTTTTCTGTCAGAGGTGTCTGGGGAGTAATGGGATATGCTGCGATAACCTGGGCTCGTGAAAGCTTCACACCAGTTGCAGCTGCTACATTTCCGGATTCAATTATATGCATGATTGTTATTTATCCTCCTCGATAGGAGTTGCTTCGTTGACCATGGTAATAGCGCCCGCAGGGCACTCTTCAGCACAGATACCGCAACCTTTACAATATTCAAAATCAATAACGGGTGGAATAGTCTTTGATACAACCGAATCCGGACAATACAGCCAGCAGTTAAAGCAGGCTTCTTTGTTCATTTTTACTGGAATACAGGCTTTAAGATTTATTACAGGACGTAAAACACGCCAGGACCCGGTATTGCCACCATCGCCGGGGCCGGGTTTAGAGCGTGATATCATTTTACAAAATTCTTTGGGTGCCATCTACATACCTCCAATAGCGGTATTATCATATGCAATCTGTGCGGCTTTTGAATTAAGCTCTGGTCTTTTTGTGGAAAATTCTTTTTCAATGGCTTCAATGAGCACGTCAATATCAATCAGACCACTGGCCTTTGAAAATGCGCCAATTATTCCAGAATTAATAATTCCTGGTGGCAATCCTGCTTCAACTGAGTGGGTTGTAATGTCGGACACTGCAACCTTCATTCCTTTGAAGGTATACTCTGAAACAGGTTTAGGGCCATTGAGGACTACAAGACCATTTTCTTTGAGGCCGGCTGTCACATCAACTTCTTCTAAAAGGGTATGATCAAGGACAATGACCATATCGGGTGTCGCGATGGGTGAAAGATCGTAAATCTTATTTTTAGAAATCTTAAGAGAAGTAAAGATTGCCGCTCCCCTGCGTTCTGTGCCAAATGTGGGCGTCATAACTACCCCTTTATACCCGGAAACAAATGCTGCATTGGCAACAATCTTCGCTGCTGTAATAGCTCCCTGGCCTCCACGTCCATGCCATCGTATTTCAATTATGTCTGTTCTCATTGGTCACCGTACATGTATCTGAAGTTTCATTTAAATTTCAGTATTGGCAGAGCGTTGGTCAGCCAATAACTTCCTGGTTTACGGACAAAAACTCTATAGCATAACATTGATTTTTACTAAATGTCGCGGAAAATCCAATTTTTTCAAGAAAGAGATCTGACAAATTAGAGGCAGTATCACAGCGGGAGAAAAAATATGTTGCGCAAAATCAATTTATTGACGATTTATTAAAGAATCTTCCTGGAAATTAAAGTTTAGGTATTGCTTCACTATCTCTATAAATACTATACTCGGACATATAATAATAAATTAATAAATAGAATGCTGTGTTTTTTTTGATAAACATTACTATTTTATTAAATTGTTAACTATCAACCCATTCAATAGAGCAGAGGTTACAGTGGAAATTACAATAAAAAAAGCAGACACACTGAAAAAACACCCCGAGGATTCAGCCTTAGGTTTTGGGACATTCTTTACAGATCATATGTTTAACATGGACTATAATCCTGAAGAGGGTTGGCATAATCCCCGTATTGAACCCTATGGGCCTCTCGAGATGGATCCTTCAACTATGGTATTGCATTATGGACAGGCAATTTTTGAAGGTCTTAAAGCGTATAAAACAGAGTCAGGTGAAATTCAACTTTTCAGGCCAAAAGATAATCTGAAACGTCTTAACACGTCGGGCCATATGTTATGCATGCCTGAACTTGATGAGGAATTTATTCTTGAAGCTCTACTCAAATTACTCAATATCGAGAGGGACTGGGTGCCGGCTGAGTCAGGAACTTCTTTGTACATCCGACCTACTATAATAGCTACTGACCCGTACATAGGGCTTCGCTCCTCACATACGTACAGGTTTTTTATTATTCTTTCTCCTGTTGGTGCTTATTATCCGGAAGGGTTTGACCCGGTTAAGATATGGGTAACCACTGACTATGTTCGTGCGGTACGAGGCGGAGTTGGCCAGGCCAAAACTGCTGGAAATTATGCTGCAAGTTTGTATGCTACAGAGCTTGCTAATAAGGATGGATATACCCAGGTAATGTGGTTGGATGGCGTCGAATTAAAGTATGTGGAAGAAGTAGGATCTATGAATATATTTTTCCTTATTGGCGATAAACTCATTACTCCGGAATTAAACAGAAGTATTTTGTCTGGTGTGACAAGGGACTCAGTTATAAAACTTGCAGAATCATGGGGCGTAACCGTAGTTGAAAGAAAAATCAGCATAGACGAGGTTTACGCGGCCCATTCAAGCGGGGAACTGAAAGAGGTCTTTGGTTCGGGAACCGCCGCTGTTATTTCCCCTGTTGGAAATATTAAGTTTAATGGTAAAGAAATAACTATTGGTGATGGTAGTGTCGGATCATTTGCAGCAAAGTTATTTAATGATCTGATGGACATCCAGTATGGCAAAGCAGAAGATTCGTACAATTGGATTGTACCTGTACCTGCCGTATAGATCTGCATCTTGAGGGAGAATATTTTTTCACGCTGATATTCTCCCTCTCAACTACTGTTAGAGAATTATCATTTCATCCTTGGCATATATGACTGCAAGAATAGTTGCAGGTTTGTCACCATGGCATGAGACAATATGGGGGAGGTTAGAGTCGTAATAGATCGAGTCGCCGGGATTAAGAATGTCAGTATGATCGGCTAGGCTAACTTTAACTTCTCCTTCAAGAACGAAAATTATTTCCTCTCCGATATGTTGATTAGGTTCAGCCTGTGGCGATTCTGAAGGTGTCAGGGTCACCAGGAATGGCTCCATCTGCCTGTTCTTCTTTTGTAATCCAAGAGCCTCATATGTGTAGCCGCATGATTTACCTTCACTCGAGTTAAAGCGGGAAACAGTTTTCCTGCTGTCACCCCTGACGATGCAAAAGGGTGAATCTGCACTGTCACCGAAACACTCACCAACAGAAACCTCAAAAATTTTCGCCAGGCTGATAATATTCCCCAGAGGTGGAGATACCACATTATCTTCAATTTGAGAGATGGTTGATTCGGCTATTCCGGATTGCAGGGAGATATCTTTAATCGACATGTCTTTTGCAATTCTCAGTTCTTTGAACTTTGCACCAATTGTCATATTTTCGTCAGACATCTGTCATCTCCTTATAAGATCTTTTGCACGTTTTTTTAGCTTATATTAACTTCTACTGTATCTGAATGCGCATTGCCAACATAAATCCAAAGGAGATGACATAACAGGGAATTTTGTTTGAAATTTCCTGGATTAAGGCGCTCGAATAGGATAGCCTGAAAACACTACCAATTGAAGATGTGTGTAATCATTAGGCTACCTTGCAAAATTGCCTTTTGGCCCAATCTCAGCGTTGCCCGAAAAATTTTATCCTCGGAATATCACTTATATACCTGTGGTAAAATTTTTCAGTCGCCTTGGTTTTGAGCAAAAATGCTAATTTTGCAAAGTACCCATTACTCCTGCGATTGACAAAATATGGCTGACAAACTTTCTTACGATGAATTAGTTCTCCAAAACAGATCATTAAAGCTGGAGTCACGACGGTTGAAAGTCGCTGAAGTTGCATTTAACCGGCAAAATGCATCGCTCAAAGCGTTGCACGAGATATCTCTTGGCTTAATAGATGAGCTGGACAAAGAAGAGTTACTTGAAAATATTCTTGAACGGGCTGCATCTATCAGTGGTACTGCACACGGGTTTATCTATCTTCTGGAACCAGATAGAAAACAGATGCAGATGAAAGTAGGAATGGGTTTTTTCAAAGGACAACTAGGGCGGCTGGTTGTGCCGGGTGAGGGAATGGGAGGGTATGCATGGCAGGCTGAAATACCTGTAGTGGTCGATGATTACCAGTTATGGACTAAACGTATCCCAGATAAAGTCCTTGATGGCCTGAGATCTATAGTGGGGATACCGCTTAAGAACGAAAATACAGTTTTGGGTGTTATTGCCCTTGCCCATGTTGATAAAGAAAAGCGCTTCAGCAGCGAAGATATTATTACCCTGCAGCGCTTTGCAGCACTTGCACTTATTGCACTTGAGAAAGCGCGTCTTTATGCGGATGTGCTCCACGAACTTGCAGAGAGAAAACGAACCGAAGCAATTTTGAGAGAAAGTGAGAATCGTTACAGGACATTTCTGGAATCTTCTCCAGATCCCATTGTCGTGTATGACATGCAGGGAGTTGCAACGTATGTTAATCCAGCATTTGAGCAGACGTTTAATCTTTCTCGAGAAGAACTTCTAGGTAAGCAGATCGATTTTGTTCCTGCTGAAAATGTGCCGGAAACAAAGATTGCCATTCAAAAGATGCTCAGTGGCCAGAAAATACATCTTTTTGAAACGAGAAGATCTACAAAAGAGGGAAAAGCCCTTGATGTACAACTCAGTTCAACGCTGTATTTGGATGGAAATGGATTACCTCTTGGCAATATTGTTACCTTAAGAGATATAAGTGGACAAAAACTGGTTGAAAAAGAGCTTGAAAAACACAGAGACCACCTGGAAGAGCTTGTGGCTGAAAGGACTGCCGAACTTGCCGAGGCAAATTGTCAGCTGGAGCAGGAAGTCGAAGAGCGTAAACGCGCCGAAAAATCCTTAAAAAAGCGCGAAAAAGAGCTTCAAGCTCAATCCCATCATCTCGAAGAGGTGAATACAGCTCTCAGGGTTCTTTTAAAACAGAGAGATGATGATAAAAAGGAATTGGGAAAAGCTGTATCACAAAATGTACAGGAACTTGTCTATCCGTATCTGGAGAGGATTCTTAAAGGACGTTTAAGTACACAGCAAAAAACTCTGGCCCAAATTCTTGCAACCAATCTCAATAACATTGTTTCACCATTTACAGAAAAATTGACATCAAGTTTAGCCCACCTGACACCTGTTGAAATACGCGTTGCGAGCCTTGTGAAAGAAGGAAAAACTAACAAGGAAATCGCTGAGATACTAGTGGTATCAAAAAATACTGTACTCTTTCATCGCCACAACATACGAACCAAATTAGGTTTGAAAAATAAGAAGGTTAACCTCCGATCTCATCTACTTACTCTGGTAGAGTAGTGGTTGTTTCCCGCTATTGTACCGCTACTTAATACACTTGATAAAATTTAGCATTCAATTAAACTGTATTCATGATTTAGCTTGCTCTTGAGTTCTTGAAGTAAAAACAAATGATTTAGTGCCATACCCATAAAAGCTGTGAAGAGAAAAAGTATGAGTTCTGTTTGACTTAATCTTCTCACATGCAGCAACAAGGCACTTACTTGCAGCTTGTCTGCGTTTGAGAAATCTATGACACATCTTATTGTTTCTGATGTTACGCTTACTTTTGGTGGATTACATGCCCTTTCCGGGGTTAATGTTGATATTGAACCTGGTCTCATAACATCGATCATTGGACCAAATGGTGCAGGTAAGACAAGTATCTTAAACTGCATCTCAGGTTTTTATCACCCGACCAAAGGTGAAATCCATTATGGAGACAGATGTCTGACCCATGCCTCTCCTCACCAGATTTCAAACATTGGTATTGCCAGAGCGTTTCAGAATCTTGAGCTGTTTAGCGGTTTGTCAGTTCTTGATAATCTTCTTTTGGGTCGTCATCAAAATTTAAAATATTCTTTTTTGGATGCTGTAATCTATTTCGGGAAAGCGTCGAGACTTGAGGCTGAAAACAGGGCTTATGTCGAAAAGGTTATCGACTTTATGGAACTCGAACCTTACCGGAAAGAAATGGTGGGTAATTTGAGCTACGGGGTTCAGAAAAGGGTGGAAGTTGCAAGGGCTCTCACCCTCGCGCCTCAATTGGTGTTGCTTGATGAACCCATGGCGGGAATGAATATTGAAGAAAAAGAAGATATCGTTCGTTTTATTCTCGATCTTAAAAAGGAATGGGGCATTACAATCGTACTTGTAGAACATGACTTGGGCGTCGTCATGGATATCTCTGATCAAATTTATGTGTTGGATTTTGGCGTACTTATTGGTTCAGGAAAGCCGGATGAAGTTGCATCTAATCCCAAGGTGATTGAAGCCTATATTGGAGAAGAGTGATTTTCGAATGAAAAAAAGAGATCATCTATTACAGTACTCTATTCCGCAACTTTTGCGGTGGCGGGTGAAAGAAACCGGAGACAAGGTAGCTCTTAGAGAGAAAGATTTTGGTTGCTGGAATAACTATACCTGGAATCAATATTATGACTTTGTGAGAAAGAGTGGACTTGGTCTGAGAGAAATTGGTTTTGGTAAGGAAGATAAAATAGCCATAATCAGTGATAATATACCTGAAACACTCTATGTGGCAATCGGCGCCCAAGCTGTAGGAGGTATTTCTGCTGCAATCTATCAAACAAGTCTTCCTGAAGAAATCGGGCCTATTCTTGAGTATTTAAATGTCAGTGTTGTTTTCTGTAATGATCAGGAGCAGGTGGATAAAGTTGCAGAAGTAAGAGATCAGATACCAAACGTTAAAAAGGTTATTTACGAAGATCCAAGGGGAATGCGAGGTTACCAATCAGATGACTGGTTTATGTTTATCGGGGATCTCTACGCACTTGGAGAGGAATCTCACAAAAAATCACCTGAGTTGTTTGACGAGCTGATAGACAACGCCAAACCTGACGATGTCTGCCACTTGTGCCTGACATCCGGTACGACCGGTCTGCCAAAAGGGACCATGCTCACCCATAAAAACTATATCAGTATGGGGCTGCAAATAACAGAGGTCGATCCGTTGGAACCAACTGATGAATATGTTTCGTTTCTCCCTTTTGCCTGGATTGGTGAACAGATGAACTCCTTCGGTGTTGCCATGGCTA
>Ga0256845_1002486_pt1 | contig 13322 bp, 7 predicted proteins | sample RiftiametaG_FD_189101 | JGI IMG/M metagenome (GOLD analysis project Ga0256845, IMG submission 189101) | Tube worm associated microbial communities from hydrothermal vent at the East Pacific Rise, Pacific Ocean - Riftia | ecosystem: Host-associated > Annelida > Integument > Unclassified ... | reverse complement strand
TTCAAAAAACTACAAAAGCACTATATAAAGTTATTGCAAATGCAGCTACTTGGGGATTGGCTGCATTACAAAAGATGCCAACAAGTGGGATCGATTGGGATCATTTAAGCGAATTGGAAAAAAAGAAAATGGCCAACTTACCTGCATATCTACATTATGGTGTTAATACTGATGAAGGTGTGTTGATGAGAAAAAATTATGTTCCTCGTAGTATAGCTAACAAACTAGGATATTATTATAAACAATCGGTAGGAGAAAAAAATATCTTTAATATTATTACATCTGATATTTCAGAATGGTTGAGCAAACAAGATGAAAGAATATGGAATGACTCTGTTCCAAACAATAGCAAATTGTCAGGAGAAGATTATAAAAAAATCTGGAGAAAATTAACTGGAAAATAAAACACTGATTTCAACAACGCTTGTATCTAAACGGGGTTGGTGGTGTACAGTCGTGCAGTATGTTTAATAACAAAAAAAATAGCCGGGCGGGTTAATAAAAATGACATTCCTGTATGACTATGAAAACATAATATTGAAATGATACGTAAATGTTAGTGGTAATTAAAACAAGAGGAACAAATATGAGACAGAGAACATTTATTTTACTAATCTTTTTACTCCTTACTTTCGTTGGAATTGAGAGTCTGAAAGCACAACAAAACACAGATAAACAGGATGAGACTATTTTTATTTGGGGCGGAGATATTAACACAAAGTTTGTCCGGTATGTAGCTGATTTGACAAAAAAAGAAAATCCCAGAATCTGTTACTTACCAACTGGAAGTGGAGACAATCCGGACAATATTAAATATTGGGAAAATATATGTAATACATTGCAATTAGACACTATAATTCTAAAAGTGTGGGTAAGTTCCTCAGAGAAGAATCAATCATTTGAAGAAATTCTTCTTAATTCTGATGCGATTGTGGTTGGCGGGGGTAATACCTTGAATATGCTTGGAATTTGGAAAGCTCAAGGAATAGATAATATTTTGGAAAAAGCATTAAAGAATGGAATAATCTTGTCGGGAGGAAGTGCCGGTTCAATATGTTGGTTTCAAAACGGAATCAGTGATTCACGCCCCATTAATTTAAGTATTGTCAAAGGTTTAGGTTTTTTGCCTTATAGCAATTGTCCACACTACTCACAAGAATCAAGGAAAATTTTATATCATCAAATGATAAAAGATGGGAAAATGAATTCGGGTTATGCAACTGATGAGTTAGCCGGAATCCTTTTCAAAAAAAGGAGAGCTGTAAAATTTATTAGCCAAAGCGACATACACAATTCTTATTTTGTAAATCTTGAAAAAGGGGAAATAAAGGAGACTAAACTCAAATCTGAAATTTTACTCAGGAAAAATGCTCTTCCCGAAAGATCTTATTCCTCTCAATCCATAAAAAAGAAAATTAATGACTTGTTAGACTCCAATGATAGCTCATCGCCAATAAGTGCATATGTTTCTGAAATAAAAAATTTAAAACTGAATAAAGAAGATATAAGTGATTCAAAAAAAGAGGAAGTATTAAATATTCGCATTGAAAAAGTATTTATTTACGAAAACAAAATAGCGGGAGTTGTAAACAATGTATACATTAATTCTTTTGGATACGGAATGTGGTATTTTTATAATTGTAATGGTACTTGGACAAGTATGGGGGAAGATATCGGTGGAAAAACGGTTTTTGAAAGTGAAATTAAATTTCGGGAAAAAGCAGAAACGATAATGAAACTTGCGAAAAAAAAACTAAACTGTCACTAACAATATAAATGGGGTTGGTATAAACGGGGTCGGTGCTGTACAGTAGTGCATTTTGTTAGACAAAAAGAATAGACGGGCAGGCTGAAAAATTGACATTCCGGTGTGACTATGAAAATATAATAATGATATGTATGGTTGTGTAAAAAGGGTAATAAAAATAAGAAGAGGGCAATCGATAAGATTAAAAATCCAGTAGATGATTTTTTTAGTAGGGAAGTTAATGAATGGTAAAGTAAGAATATGAGTAAAGAAAAAATATCCATACGTTTTTTTGACGACAGGGAAGTGCGTGCAATTTGGGACGAAAAAAACTCAAAGTGGTGGTTTTCGGTATTGGATATTGTTGCCGTGCTGACTGATCAAGATTATTATGCTAAAACCCGTAACTATTGGAAATATCTTAAAGCAAAGTTAAAAAAAGAAAACAGCCAGGTGGTTAGTGCTACTACCCAGTTGAAAATTCTTGCTCCGGATGGGAAAAAGCATTTATCCGATATGTTGGATTACAATGGAATTATTGCATTGGGTAAGGAATTTCCAGGCAAAAAAGCCAATCGGTTTATAGAATGGTTCACTTACAGTAGAGATAGTATAGACGGAAAAAGTAAAACAAAAGCATATGCTTTGTTTGAAAGTTCATTTATCGATAGTATTGAGGTTGGAACAACTAAAGGGCTGCAACAAATTCACGCTTATTTGTTTGGCGGCTTGTATGATTTCGCAGGGCAAATTAGACAAAAAAATATTTTAAAAGGTGATTTTCAATTTGCCGTATCACGCTTTTTGGGCAAAACATTAAAACAAATAGAAACAATGCCAGAAACTACATTTGACAATATTATAGATAAATATGTAGAAATGAATATTGCACACCCGTTTATGGAAGGTAACGGCAGAAGCACGCGAATATGGTTGGATTTGATATTAAAAAAACGCTTAGGAAAATGTGTTGATTGGAGTAAAATAAGCAAAAGAGATTATATGAACACAATGAAACAAAGCCCGACAAACAGTAAAGCTTTAAAAACCTTGTTGAAAAATGCTTTAACTGACAAAATAAATGACCGCGAAACATTTATGAAAGGGATTGATTATTCGTATTATTATGAAGAGAATGGATAAAATATCAAATAGTTTTTAAACGGGGTTGGTGGTGTACGGTAGTGCATTTTGTTAGACAAAAAGAATAGCCGGGCAGGCTGAAAAATTGACATTCCCGTATGACTATGAAAATATAATAATGATATGCATAGCAATGTAATAGTGAAGAAATATGTGCTTTGGAAGGCAAGAGAATAACAATTAATGAAATCAAATAGCGAAATAGTAATTTATCAAACCTCTGCTGGAAATATAAAAATTGATGTCCGTTTGGAGGATGAAACCGTTTGGTTGACACAAAAATTGATGGCAGAGCTCTTTAGGGTAAAACCTCAGAATATTACTATGCACCTAAAGAAAATCTATGATGAGGGAGAATTAGACATGAAAGCAACTTGTAAGGATTTCTTACAAGTTCAAAAAGAGGGGAATCGTGAAGTAAGCCGTAAACAAAAATTTTACAATCTGGATGTAATAATATCCGTGGGATATAGAATTAAATCTAATGTTGCCACTCAATTCCGTATCTGGGCAACAAAAAGGCTAAAAGAATACATCATTAAAGGTTTTACCTTAAATGATGACCGGTTTAAAACCGGAAATTCTATGAATTATTTTAATGAACTGCAGGAACGGCTTCGGGAAATACGTCTTTCCGAAAGGTTTTTCTATCAAAAAATCAAAGACATTTATGCAACTAGTATTGACTATGATCCAAAGGATGAAAAAACGATTGAGTTTTTTAAAGTTGTACAAAACAAACTGCTTTGGGCGATCAGCACTCAAACAGCTGCAGAACTTGTTTATCGCAGGGTAGATGCTTCTTTGCCACTATTAGGAATGCAGTCATACGATAAAAATGTAAACATCAAAAAAAATGATGTTAGTATTGCTAAAAACTATTTAAACGAAGAGGAAATTAAACTGCTTGGATTGTTGGTAGAGCAATATCTTGCCTTTGCCGAAACTATGGCACAGCAGCATACTCCAATGTATATGAAAGACTGGATTTCCCGCTTAGATAATATTCTACAGATGAATGGTAGAGAATTACTAACTCATGCCGGTAAAATAAGCCATCAAATGGCTATTAAAAAATCAAATCGGGAATTTGAAAAATATAAAGAGGAACAAAATAAAATTGTTTATGAACAAAGTTTAAAAGAAATCGAAGAAGATATAAAGAGATTAAAAAATGAAAAAAACACATAACAAATCACTACACTGGATTTTTACTCCGATTGCTTCGATTTTGCTCAGCACAGGTCGCTCCGTAAAAGCCAGTGAGTTCAAATGTTAAGATAAAAAGTGAAGAATACGGAACAATACATAATGGAAATGTTTAAAGAAAGATTTGATGTCAATTTATACAAAATTCCTGAGGCACATAATAAAACTCCTGATTTTGAATGCATAGATTCAGGGAAAAGAATCTTTGTTGCCGAACTAAAAGAATTTGTTTGGGTTCATCCGTCAGAAAAAACTGGCTGGTTAAAAACCAAAGAGGATTTTTTTTGGTCAAAAACAGACAATTCAGTAAGAAGAGTTGCAGATAAGATACATGAAGCTTATAAACAATTGAAAAGTTTCGATACTCCTAAAGTTTTAATTCTTTTTAATACTGATTCCTTAGATATAAAAGATTTAAGGGAAGCTTAGAATGGATATCTGGTTTATGCGAATGAGGAGTTTTCATATAAAAACACTAGTTCATCAAAAATAGCAAATGGAATAGTAAAAAATGAAAAGTCAAAAATAGATTTATATATTTGGATTGATTATAATAATCACGATAAAACATATCTGAGAGTTACTTCTGAAAATGGAGACGCAATTGCTAAAAAATATTTTTCAAAAATCATCAAAAACAATGAGTTGATGCCAAGTTAATTATTGACAAAATTATTTAATAGTGAAAATATCATAACTTAAATATATTTTTATAAAAATATAATAAAAAAAACTAATGCTACTAAAAATAATAACTAAATACGGAAGAGTTAAAAGTGTAATCCTGATCACATTGAGTGCGGTTGTGGCTTCAGTAATAGTTACATCCTCTATTTTTATTTTTTCCAAACAAAATATGCCTCTGATAAATATATATATGGCGATACTAATACCGGCAGTGTTAGCTTCATTATGGTCATGGCGTACGGTAGGAATGATCATAAAGATACATGAACTTGAACAGGAAGTCAGAAAACTTGCAGATTATGATTCTTTAACATCTGTTATGTCAAGGGTTGCATTTCTTAATATGTCCGAAACGATCTATCAACTTATGTTAAGAAACAACTCCGTTTTTTCGATTTTATATATTGACATTGATGATTTTAAAAAAATAAATGATACCTATACACATGCTGCCGGAGATATTGTTTTGGAAAATTTTGGCTCGATATTATTAAAAAATTCAAGAAAAAGTGACATTGCAGGACGTCTCGGAGGAGAGGAGTTTGCACTGCTGTTGGCTGATACGGATTCCGATGGTGCCGTCTGTTTTGCAGAAAAGATCAGGAATTGTGTAAAAAAATCAATTTTGACATATATGGATAAAAATATCGGATATACTGTGAGTATCGGAATTTCGGTTTTTGATAAAACCAACAGAGTGATATTGGAAAAGTTAATTGCACAAGCTGATACGGCTCTTTATAAGGCTAAGAATTCCGGTAAAGATTGTGTTGTCAATTTTAAAAATATTTAAAAAAAAAGAGGGTAAATCCTGAATTTTTTTTTCACTCTTTGGTTTCTTGACACTTGATTTTCTATATGATTAACTATTGGTGAATGAAGAATATTGCTGTTATTAAAAATAATCCCGGGAGATTTTAATGATAAAAATAAAATTCTCACTGTTTTTTATTATGGCTTTTTCAACCTTTATTTTTGCCGGCAATAAAATTTTTCCCGGTGCGGATGAAAATACTCCTTCGAGAGCAGAATATTTCTCCTGGATAAATAATACGAACGAGGGAGCTACAGAAAGACAGACCATCATTAATCTTAACTTTTTTAAATGGCTAAAAGATGAATTCGGAATGCAACTTGATATATATGCGTTTGATGCGGGTGCAATCGATGGTAAACGGTTTTACGGAAGTACGGATTCAAAAAGATTTAAACGACAATTTCCGAATGGATTTGACCCTATATATAAAAAGGCAAAAGAGATAAATATCAGATTGGGGGTCTGGGGCGGACCGGATGGGTTTGGTAAAGATAGAAAAGAGGAAAAGAATAGAATAGAGCAGATGGTCAGATTATGCAGGGATTATAATTTCGCCTTGTTTAAATTTGATGCCGTTTGCGGTCCTCTGAGAGCGGAAAAAGAGAGTGCATTTATTGAAATGATGAAAAAATGCAGAGTATACAGTCCGGATCTTATACTTTTAAATCATAGACTTGGATTAAGAGAAGCGGAAAAATATGCAACGACATTTTTATGGGAGGGTGCGGAAACCTATATAGATGTATTCATGACAAACAGTACAACGGCTCCCCACCACAGAGCGGGAGCTTTATCAAGGGGGCTTGTTCCCGGACTAAAAAGACTTACCGAAGATCATGGTGTATGTATCTCTTCATGTCCGGATGGCTGGGATGATGACCTCGTTTTGCAGGCTTTTAACAGAAATCTTATACTTTCACCTCAAATTTACGGGAACCCCTGGTTTCTGGAAGATCGGGAATTCCCTAAACTTGCAAGGATATACAATCTTCATCGAAAATACAGAAAAATTCTTGTTAATGGGATAGTTCTTCCAAAAAAAGATTACGGACCTTATGCGGTTTCCCGCGGAGACGGTAATATAAGGTTATTAACGCTGAGGAATCTCTCCTGGAATCCGGTAAAATACAGTATTGCTCTCGGTGATGAAATCGGTATAAAAGGATCAGAGAGTGTTAAATTTGTGCAGTTGCACCCATATGAAAAATTTATCGGTGTTTTTAAGCATAATAACAGAGTGGAAGTAACTGTTGCCCCTTATCATTCGGCACTGTTTCTTGCTACAACAAGAGAGTATGATGAGCCTTTTATTAAAGGAGCTCTCTTTAGAGTTGTCAGGAATGTTTCCGGTAAAACCATATTGATAGATATCTTCGGAAAACCCGGAACTGATGTATCTGTCGGTCTTGGAAAGTTTAAGAGATATAAAAAGGTGTTTATAAACGGTGTCGAGGATCAAATTCTTTTATCGGGTAAAAAGAAAAAATTAAATTTTCCCGGGGAAAAAATAAAGTTAGAAATGAACGGAAAGATTGCAGTAATGAGAGAGTCCGATATTCCCGAAGATGTTTCTGCGTTGTATGAAGCCACGGTTTTTGCTGCCGATAATAATGCACTTGAAGTACGATCTCTTTTAAGATCGGGCAAAACCTCTATTCCGGAAGTGAAAATGGCAAGAGATGCTTTCTTTAAACAGAAAACATTTATTGAAAGAGGCGTTTGGGATAAAAATCTTTTTGACGGTAATAGAAAGACCGGTTTTTGGCCTTCTCATAAATATGATGTGGATCTGAGAGTAAGAAGAGGTGCCTTCAGACTGGATCTGGGGAAAGTGATATGTTTAGACAAGATCGTTATTTATGTCCCGGATAAATATTCTTTACATCCGCTGCTTCCCGAAGAGGGAAACTATGCTGAAATATCTACCGATCTGAAGACGTGGAGAAGAATCACATATCTTGCAGGATTAAAAATGATTATTCCCGTTAATGGGAAAATACGATATTTAAGACTGAAAGTTCAACCGGGACAGATTGTTGAAATAGAGGGATATTACAACGGGAAAATGATAGATAGAAAAAGCTGGAGAGCATCAAATCTGTTTGCACATCCTGATAGAATGTCCTGTAAAAAAAGTTGGAAAGCATCTTTTACTCTTAAACAAATTCCGAAAAACAGTTATCTTAGTATTGCTATAAACGGGAAACACGGAGTGGAAGGAGCATATGCTACAGCTAAGATCGGCGGAAAATATATCGGTGCTCCGGACAGAGCTCCCTCTTTTCCTTCAAACACATGGGAATATCCGGTTGCGAAAAGGTCCGGTAACTATACATATTATATTCCTCTGAAACAATCATATAAAGATAAAAAAATTGAAGTCTGGGTTATGGGTTATGATAAAAACAACTTAAGTTTTAATCCGGATATCTATCTTTCCTGTAAGGGAGATGGAATGGAAAAGATCCGGATGGAAATAGAAAGATAACGGGAGAGAGCATGAGCAGAGTAAAATTATTATTTTTTTTAATATTCATTTTTTTTATTAATTCGATCAAAATAAATGCAAATGATTATAAGGTTGTATCTCCGGACAGAATGATTAAATTAAATCTGATTGTTGATAAAGCAATCAGGATTTCCGCAAGATTCGGGAAATACACTATATTAAAACCTTCGGTCATATCCATGAAACTTACTTCCGGAGAGCTTGGAAAAAATCCGAAAGTTGTAGGTATAAAAAGAGATAAGATCTCAAAAACTCTTTTTCCGGTTGTTAAAGTGAAAGAGTCGGAAGTAGAAAACATCTGTAATGAATTGCGTGTGGATTTTAAAAACAACTTTTATCTTATTTTAAGAGCATACAACAGTGGTATTGCTTATAGATTCGGTACAAATTTCAGAAAAAGGATTACGGTTGTTTCGGAAAAAGGAGAGTATGAATTTCCCGAGAATCATATGGTATGGTGGGGAAAGGAAAAACGTTTCCAGTCACATAATCAGGTATATTTTGATTACAGGTCGCTTAGGAAAACCAAAAATTGCGACTTGACAAGTCTGCCTCTGATAATTGATCCGGTGGCAGGTCCTAAAATTGTTATTACCGAAACCGATCTGATCGATTATCCGGGAATGTGGCTTCGTGGAACCGGAACCGAGATGCTTTACCGTGTTTCGGCAAAATATCCGAAAAAGATAGTTCCGAAGTCAGACAGAGATCTACAGATAGTAGAAAGAGAAAATTTTATTGCCAAAACTTCGGGATCCAGGGCTTTCCCTTGGCGAATCTTTATTATTGCAGAAAAAGATGCCGATCTAATTAAGAATCAACTGACTTATATACTTGCCTCTCCTGTAAAAATTGATGATACTTCATGGATAAGACCGGGCAAAGTTGCATGGGACTGGTGGAATGCCAACAATATTCAGGGTGTTGATTTTAAAGCCGGAATAAATACAGAAACATATAAATACTATATAGATTTTGCGTCAAAATTCGGAATTGAAAATATTTTGCTTGATGAGGGATGGTATAAATTGGGTGATCTCTCTTCAATTGTTCCCGAGATAGATATGAATGAGATCTTATCCTATGCAAAAAGTAAGGGCGTTGGGGTTATCTTATGGTGCGTATGGAAAACTCTTGATGATCAACTTGAAAAATCACTTGAACAATTTGAAAAATGGGGGATTGCAGGAATAAAAGTAGATTTTATGAACCGTGATGATCAGATAATGGTGAATTTTTACCATAAAATAGCAAAAAAAGCTGCAGAACACCATCTTCTTGTAGATTTTCACGGATCATACAAACCTGCCGGAATAAGAAGAATGTATCCGAATGTCCTGACCAGAGAGGGTGTGAATGGAGGAGAACAGTTTAAATGGAGTATGAATCAGACTCCCGAGCATGATCTTATAATACCCTTCGGGAGGATGGTTGCTGGACCGATGGATTATACACCAGGTGCAATGCATAATGCTCAGGCAAAGGATTTCAAACCTATTTTTGATACTCCGATGAGTATGGGGACGCGATGTCATCAGCTTGCCATGTATGTCTGCTATGAAAGTCCTTTGCAGATGCTATGTGACTCTCCTTCAAACTACTATAAGGAGACTCAGTGTATGGAGTTTTTGTCGAAAGTTCCTACGGTTTGGGATGAATCGGTTGTTTTAAAAGCAAAAATATCCGATTATCTTGTGATTGCCAGGAGAAAAGGTGACAAATGGTTTCTTGGAGGAATGACGGACTGGACTCCGAGAGAAATATATCTTAAATTTTCTTTTCTTAAAAAAGGATTGGAATATAAATTGGATCTTTACCGGGACGGAGTGAATGCAGATAGAATTGCCACGGATTTTAAAAGGACTTTTTCCAAGGTAAATCATAAATCTTTAATAAAAATTCATTTGGCAGGCGGAGGCGGTTTTGCTGCCGTTTTAATTCCTGTAAAATAGCTTTATATGTTATTCTATTTTAGATAATTTATTATGGAGAAATTGATGAGAAAAAAAATTTTTGTTTTAACAACTGCAATATTATTATTTCTATTTTATCCGCTGTTTTCGGAAAAAATCGAGGATTGGGAAAATCCTTCCGTTATAGGGATAAATAAAGAATCTCCTCATTCTACTCTTATTCCCTACAAAAATATTGAGAATGCAAAGATCGGGGAGAAGACAAAATCTTATTATTATCAATCTCTGAATGGGGTATGGCATTTTAATTATGTAAAAAGTCCGGTTTTAAGACCTGTCGATTTTTATCGTGAGGATTTTAATGATTCACTTTGGAAGGATATTTCTGTCCCCGGAAACTGGGAAATGCAGGGGTTCGGGATTCCGAGATATCTGAATGTCAGGTATCCTTTTAAAAAGGATCCGCCGAAAATTCAGCATGATTACAATCCCGTAGGTTCATATCGGAAACAATTTATTCTTCCGGAAAAATGGGAGAATAACACTGTTTTTATTCATTTTGACGGAGTTCAATCTGCATTTTATCTCTATCTGAACGGAAGAAGAGTCGGATATAGTCAGGGAAGCAGAACGCCTGCGGAATTTAATATTTCAAAATATCTGAGGCCGGGAAAAAATCTTCTTGCTGTTGAAGTGTATCGCTGGTCTGATGGAAGTTATCTTGAAGATCAGGATATGTGGCGGTTATCGGGGATTTTCAGGGACGTCTATCTGATGGCTGTTCCAAAGATTCATATAAGAGATTTTGAAATAGGAGTAGAGAGCCGTAATGATTACAGGGACTGGAATCTTAAAATAACCGCTAAAGTAGGAAACTATTCTTTATCTCCTCAAAAAAAGGTAAGAGTGAAATGTGAAATATATGATGAATCCGGTAACCCTGTTAAAACCGAAAGCAATTTGGAGAATAAAACTCTTTATCTCTCTGTGAAAGATGAGAGTGTTCTTTTAATGCAAAGTATGGTTTTAAATCTACGCAAATGGTCAGCTGAAAAACCCGAACTTTATACGATTTTAATAAAACTATACGATAAAAAAAACAATATAATTGAACTGGAGAGTTGTAAGTTCGGTTTTAGGGAAATTAAAATTAAAAACGGACAACTTCTTTTAAACGGACAACCGATTCTTCTGAAGGGAGTGGACCGTCATGAGCACAATCCGGTGCTTGGACACTATGTTACAAAAGATCAGATGTTGAGAGATATAGAGATAATGAAAAGTTTTAATATAAATGCCGTAAGGACATCTCACTATCCGAATGACCCCGAATGGCTTGATCTGTGTGATAAATATGGTATTTATGTTGTTGATGAGGCAAATATCGAATCTCATGGGATCGGGTATAAACCGGAAAAAACGCTTGCAAACAGACCCGAATGGAAAAAAGCACATTTCGACAGATATTACAGAATGGTTGAAAGGGATAAAAACCATCCTTCCGTTATAATATGGTCGATGGGAAATGAGGCGGGAGACGGAACGACTTTTGAATATATCAGCCATTGGTCACATTTCAGGGACAGATCAAGGCCGGTTCAGTATGAGAGGGCGGGGAAAAGAGCCCACACGGATCTGGTTGTTCCAATGTACAGCAGTGTAGAGAGTATAGAAAAATATGGTAAAGAATTTTCAGACCGGCCGCTTATCTTATGTGAATATGCACATGCAATGGGTAATGCCGTGGGAAATCTTAAAGAATACTGGGATATAATAAGAAAGTATAAAGTATTGCAAGGTGGATTTATCTGGGATTTTATTGACCAGGGTCTTTTGAAAAAAAATGACCGAGGAGAGATCTTTTATGCGTATGGCGGTGATTTTAATGATCATCCCACGGATTATAATTTTTGTGTAAACGGACTTGTTTTTCCCGACAGGACTGTTCAACCCGAAATGCAGGAGGTCAAAAAAGTATACCAAAATATAGAGATTACATCTTCCGATCCTCTGAAAAAAGAGTTTAAATTCTTTAACGAATTCTTTTTTACAGATTTGAAAGAGTTTGATATTTTTTGGACAATTTATTGTGACGGAAAATTTTTGGAAGAAGGTAAACTCCCCATGTTGAATTTGGCTCCCCAAAAAACAAAGATTATCAAAATAGATTTTGAAAAACCCAAAATAGTGTCGGGATCGGAATATTTCATAAATATAAGTGTAAGATTAAAAAAAGACTGTTTTTACGGAAGGAAAGGTCATGAGATTGCTTTTGAACAGATAAAGCTTCCTTATAAAACCGGAGTAGCAGATGAAAAAACAGAAGAAACAGATAAGATAAAGGTTGACGGAAAAGCAGATAAAGTTGAAATATCGGGAGAAGATTTTGTTTTGGAATTTGATAAAAAGAATGGCTCAATATCATCATTGAAATATGGAAACAGGATTGTTATAGAGAATAAAAAAGGAAAAATTGCGGGACCTTTGCTCAATGTTTTCAGACCTCCAACCGATAACAATATTGATCTTGCCAAATCATATATTAAAACTTTGCAGGAAGAGAGAGAGTTATCAAAGAGTGAAGTTATTCTGAAGTTGAAAGAGTGGGGTTATAGTGACCAATATATAAAAAAACTGTTAAAAGAGAAGACATGGTTCAATTCCGGATTAAATCATCTAAATCGTAAGGTTAAATTATTTAAAATTATGAGAAGAGATCAGGGAATTGTATCGGTTCATATTATTACAGATAATTCAGGTGTTGAAGGGTCCGGCTTTTTAAGGGATGTGAAATATGTAATTCACAGTAGTGGAAAGATTGATATAAAAAATATAATAAATCCCTACGGAGAACTCCCTGTTCTTCCTAAAATAGGATTAAAAATGATTTTTGCAGGAAATCTTGAAAATATTCGATGGTACGGAAGAGGTCCGGAAGAAAATTATCCCGATAGAAAAAGCGGATCTCCCATTGGAATATATAAAAAAAAAGTTGATGAAATGTTTATACCCTATCTTAAACCTCAGGAGACCGGGAACAGAGAAGATGTAAGATGGGTCTCTCTGACTGATAATGAAAGGTTTGGAGTTATAATTAAATCTTTAAATTATTTCTCCTTTACCGCCCTGAGATATGCTCCGAATGAAATTAATAAAGCAAAACATCCATATGAACTTAAAAAGCAAAATGCAGTTTTTCTGTCTGTAGACAAAAAAGTCCTCGGTCTTGGAAACGGAAGTTGCGGACCGGGAGTTCTTGATAAGTATCTGCTTAAATCTGAAAAGATACTATTTGAT
>Ga0256845_1002485_pt1 | contig 13323 bp, 10 predicted proteins | sample RiftiametaG_FD_189101 | JGI IMG/M metagenome (GOLD analysis project Ga0256845, IMG submission 189101) | Tube worm associated microbial communities from hydrothermal vent at the East Pacific Rise, Pacific Ocean - Riftia | ecosystem: Host-associated > Annelida > Integument > Unclassified ... | reverse complement strand
TTTGGCAAACCGTTTCTAAGGTTGACTTTTCTTTGCCGAGTGATTGCGCTACTTCTAGGTTAGACCAAATATTTGGGTTTTCCATTTCTAATAGCACTTCTTCTAAGCGGCCACGCTTTTCTGTTAAATCAAGATGTTGAGATAATGCAGTTGAGCGCTGAATTAGATCGTCAATTTTTTGATAAGTGGGTGAAAGTTCCATAATGATATTTTAATGAAGTTCAGAAACAAAAAAAGCCCCAAATGGGGCTTTTTTTTATCGCATCGTAAAAATTACTTTCTAAGTCCTAAGCGAGAAATTAAACTTGAATAAGCAGGCACATCATTGCCCTTAAGGTAAGTCAATAACTTTTTGCGCTGAGAAACCAAACGCAACAAACCTCTTCTTGAGTGATGGTCTTTTTTATGTGTTTTAAAATGTTCTGTTAAATGCTTAATGCGAGCAGTTAGCAAAGCAACTTGAACATTGGTTGAGCCAGTATCGCCTTCAGCAGATTGGTATTCTTTAATAATTGCTTGTGTGTTAATTGACATAATAGTGTTTATTTTGGTTAAAAATATAAAAAAAGCAATTATACGCTAATTGCTTTTGGTTTGCTAATATTTAGTGGAGAATTTTGCATAATAATATGAGCAATGCCATTATTCAAAAATAAAATGAGTAATATAGTGAGACCTTTACATTAATATGAAGAATTATCAAGAATCCACTTTTCACCCAATTGGTAATTTTTTAAACCTAGTTTTAACCCTGCCAGGACAAGGTTTAAGAAAATTACCAATTGGGAAAAAATTGAATTTTGCTAATCATCCGTATTTATACAAAGATCTCTAATAAAAATATTTTTCATTTTCAGGGCGACTTTTAAAACGCCGATGAATCCACAAATATTGCTCAGGCGCTTGAAGAATTTGCATTTCTAATATGCGATTGGTAATACTGGCGTTGTCCCGAGCATCTGCCAAAGGGTAATCTTTTATCGGATGAGAGAAATTTAATTCGTAACCCGATGTTTTGCGTGAAAAAGACAGAGGGATAACCACAGTATTTTCAATATTTGCCAGTTTTGCGGTAGCGTTAATAGTGGCGGCTTGCACGCCGAAAAATGGGGCAAAGGTTGAATTTTTAGTGCCTAAATCTTGGTCAGGTGCATACCAAATAGGCAATCCAGATTTAAGTGTTTTGATAATCGTTCTTGGGTTCTTGGCTTTAATCATGGTTGAGCCGTATCGGGTAAGTTGTTTGGTCATTTCTGCATCAAATAGTGCGTTGTTTTGTGGTCGATAAACATCAGCAACCTTAAAATTTTGTAGCAATATTCTGCCAGCCAGCATCATTGTGGTGAAATGTCCTACCAGTAGAATTACATTCTTTTTTTGTGCCAAGGCCTCCTCTAAGATGTGTGCATTGTTAATGTTATAACGCCTTCTTAGCGTGTCATCATCTAGGTAAAAACTGTTTGCCGATTCAAAAAAAGAAATACCAAGGGATTCAAAGTTTTGCTTGGCTAAATGCTGGACTTCAGCTGGGCTTTTATGGGGAAAGCATTTGGCAATATTGACGAGTGCAATTTTTCTAAATTTACTTAGCAATCGATACAAAACACGCCCCATGATTTTACCTATAGCCACTTGTGTTTTAAAAGAAAGCTTGGTGCCTAACTTCATTAAAGCAATTAAAATCCAAGTTGGCATAAATTTAAGGTGATAAAAATTCTGTTTTTTCATTAAAATGTATTTTTTATTGTGTCAGTATTGCCCATAATTTGCCTTATATTAGTCAAAATTTTATTAACGATTTACCCAATCAAATTGACATTGTTGATTTGATTAGTAAGCGCTTAACGCTTAAAAAAACGGGCAATAGTTATCGTGCACCTTGTCCATTTCATGGGGGCAAAAATCCCAATTTTGCCGTGAATGGACATGAGCAATTTTATCATTGTTTTAAATGCGGTGAGAGCGGTGGTGCAATTAGTTTTGTGCAAAAGTACGATAATTTAGACTTTGTGGAGGCGGTTGAAGCCATTGCCAGTGAATTTGGGCTTAAGGTTGAATACGACAGCAAGACCAAACCCGTTGACCCTAAATTAGAGCGCTATCGTGCTTTATCTGAGAAAGTGAGTGAATTTTACCAGCAACAACTTAAAAATTCTCCAGCCAAAGAAAAGGCCGTGAATTATGCAAAAAATCGAGGCATTAACGGCGAAATTGCCAAGCGTTTTGATTTGGGTTTTGCACTACCGAGTAACAAGGATTTGTTGTTACATTTTGAGAATACTCAGCAGGATGTTGCTGATTTAAAGGCGCTAGGGCTGATTAAAACTGGCGAATATGGCGACTACGATTTTTTTCGTGATCGCCTAATGTTCCCTATTCACAATAGCAAGGGCAGTGTTATTGCCTTTGGTGGGCGTGCATTTGATAACAAGGCTAAGGCGAAGTATCTTAATTCTCAAGAAAGTCCTATTTTTTCTAAGTCAAGAGAGTTGTATGGCTTACATCATGCACGCAAGTATTCACGCACAACAGACTATATTTTGGTTGTTGAGGGTTATATGGATGTGGTTGCATTACATCAGGCTGGCATTACCAAGGTGGTGGCAACATTAGGGACAGCAACCACGCCAGAGCATTTGCAAACACTGGCGCGCACCACCAGCGTTATTGTCTTTTGTTTTGATGGGGACGATGCAGGGCGTGCGGCTGCTTGGAAGGCGTTGAAGATTGCATTGCCGATGATTAAATCAGGTTTGCTGGTTAAATTTTTATTTTTACCTGATGGTGAAGACCCTGATACTTTAGTCAAAAAAGAGTCAACATCGGCATTTGAAAAGCGCATTAAAACAGCGCAGGCATTGTCAAAATTTTTATTTGCACACATTCAGGCAGAAGTGGATTTCAATACTATTGAAGGCAAAACCTCATTTTTAGAAAAAGTATTGTCGCTGATTGCATTGGTAACTTATAACACTTATCAACAACAGTTGTTAGAAGGGGTGGCACAAGTTGTAGGGCAAAGTATTGAGCAAGTTAAAGCCGTTTTTACCAAGCAAGTAAAGGAGGTACAAATACAGGCGCCAGTCGTAACAGAATACGAGCCACCTATGCCTGACTTTGCAGATGAGGGTTATGGGGATTATGCTGAATTTAACGCTGCACCTAGGGAAAATAAGTCGGTTAACGCCTCAATGGCAAAAATGATTAGTTTGTTATTGAATTATCCGTCGCTGGCTGATGGTACTGTTGAAGTGCGGGTGCGTAATATTGAAAAATCAGAAGTGTTATTGGAATTAGTGCGTTCAGCGGAAATAGAGGAAGATATTTCGCAAGAAGATTTAATTCAGCCTTTTAAGTCTAAGTCAGGCGTTTATCAGCGCCTACAAGAATTGTGTGTACTTACACCATATTTAAGTGAAAACCAAGCCAAGGATGAATTCTTATCTGCCTTAAATGCAGCAGAACGATATCAGGAAAGTGCGAGAGTAAAAGACTTAATATCAAATGCTAATACGGAAGAAGCACAGCGAAAAGTAATGGAAGGCATTCAAAAAAGTAAAGGTAAAAAATAGCCTTTAGAGGCATAATGTCATTTTCAAAAAAATAAACTCAACAATCTGGTGCCGATATTTGGGTACTTATTAGATACCGAGACCTTTGCATAAATAATAAATAATCATCAAGAATCCACTTTTCACCCACTTGGTAATTTTTTAAACCCAGCCTTAGCCTTGCCAGGACAAGGTTTAAGAAAATCACCAAGTGGGCAAAAATTGAATTTTGCTAATCATCCACATTTATGCAAAGGTCTCACTATGCTGTTCATTTTTTAGACAATCGCTCAATAGACTGATCACTATTTAGAATATTTTCCATGGCATCCTTAAACACCATTGCTGCAGAATTTGAGCCCCCACAGCTAGTTTTCTTTTTAGGTTTGTAGTAGGTGTAACATTTTTTTGGATAATCCAGCCTAATAACCATAATATATTTTGGCTTTTTGACAGGCACAAAGCCAGCGAAGAAGGTGCGTTTTGCCCCATCTTTGTTGTAGCGACCATCTATGACCATCTCCGCAGTACCCGTTTTTCCTGCCACTTCATACCCTTTGATTTGAGCACGATAACCAGAGCCTTTTGAGGATGCAACTGAGTCTAATAAATCGGCAATTTTACGGGTTGATTTTTTACTAAAAACTTGCGCTCTTTGCTCGTAACTGTTGGTGTTTTTGACAAGTTTAAGCGGCGGCACGACACCTTCGTTGGCGAATACCAAATAGGCTCTGGCAAGTTGTGCCAAATTGGTTTGCATGGGTCCATAACCAAAAGACAGTGAGCGCTTGTCTGCCAGTGACCACGAATCAGGCGTTTTTAACACACCGGGCGTTTCAATGCTGGGAATCAGCCCGAGTGAATGACCAAAACCTAATTGATTCCAGGTGTGATAGAACTCTTCTTTTGTCAACCTTTCGGAGACATTAACTGTGCCAAGATTGTGTGATTTTTGTAGGATTTTTTTAATCGTTAGTTGATAATATTTATGATCAGGTTTAAGGTGTCCAATCCTTTTGGTCACATCAATTTTTTCATCCTCAGTGGCGGTAATCTTATTTTTATCAAGTGCTAAGAGCATGGTAAATGGCTTCATAGTTGAGCCGGGGTCAACTTTATCTGACAGCACATGGTTGCGATAATTTTCTACATTGTAAATGGTTTTGTCATTTGGGTCGTCAGCAGGATAATTGACGAGTGCTAAAACCTCACCATTTGGACTCAAGATAATAGCAGACCCTGAATTGGCATCGTGTTTTTCAACGGATTTTTTAATGGCAGTGTAAGCGTGAAATTGGGTGTTGGCATCAATGGTTAAGGTTATATTGTTACCATGCTTGAGTTTTTTGTGAGCCACAGGGTTGAAATAAGCACTTTGAGAGGCTTGGTTGAAACTTAAGAAATCAATACCATTTTGTCCAGAAAGTGTCGGCTCAAATTCGCCTTCAATGCCAGAAACGCCTTTGCCATTATGATTAACACGACCAATTAGGGATGCTAAAGTGGCAGATTTTGGATAATATCTGCGTGTATCCCCTTGTAGTGCCACACCTTCGATTCTTTTTTGTTTGCAGGTTTTAACGGTTTTGTAAGTAGGATTGTCCTTTTTGAGTTTGGCAAAAATTAGTGCTTTATCAAGCCATTCAACTTTTTCTTTCTTTTGTTTTTCCTTGCAAATCCTTAGTCTTAGTTTTTTCAGTTTTTCTATGTTTTTAACAATAGGATTGGACAGTTTGAGATTTTTTTGAATAATAAAGTTCCTTCTGCCTCTACGCGCCTTGTTTTTTTTCTCAAGTGCCGCTCGTAATTCTGTTTCTTCCATCATTAGTGCAGTAGCGAGTTTTGGAATGAAAGCTGGCTGAATTTTGGTCACATCTAAGTTGATTTTTTTCAAAATTAAATTACTGGCAAGCACCTCCCCATTTCTATCTAAAATATCGCCACGGCGTGCTTTGGTGTGAAAAGTATGATAAGTTTGCTGGTTACCTCTTTCTTGAAGGCTAATATCGCCAGCATTCAATTGATGAATAGTAATAATTCGATAGCCAAAGCCACAGACAAGTAAGATAAAAATCCCCTTAATAATATTTTGACGGCGTGAATAATGTTGTGTTCTGGAAAATTGGAATAACGCCTTAAATTTGCCCATCACAAAGGCAACATTCTGATTTTACTGGGTTGTTGCATATGCAATATTTTAACGGCTTTTGCTTTGATTTTATCCCCCCGCATTTGCTCCGAATGTTCAATGAGCAACTGCTTTTGCCTGGCGATGATTTTTTGATTGTCTCGTTGTGTAGACTTTATTTTTTTGTAAAGTAAGCGGTTCTGATTGTGCCAAGTAATGGTCAAAAAAGACAGAATAACAAGCGCAATAATAAGCACGATATTAATGCGAGTAGCGGTGAATATTTTTAACATACCTTGGTGGTGCGTTGAGCGATTCGTAATATGGCACTTCTGGAGCGCCTACTATTGTCTATTTCTGCCGTGCTGGCAAAAAATTTCCCTAAGTTTTTTAAGGGCATTTGCTCATTCTCGCCCTGCATAATCGGCAACCCCTTGGGCAATTGTTTTTGCTGTGAATATTTTTGAATAAATTGCTTAACAATGCGGTCTTCAATAGAATGAAAACTAATGATTGACAAGCGACCCATTGGTGCCAGTAAGTTGAGCGTTTGTTCTAGGGTGTCTGATAGTTGCTGAAGTTCTTGATTGATAAAAATACGAATGGCTTGAAAAGTGCGCGTAGCAGGGTGCTTGTTCTTTTTTGTTCTAACCACACTTGCAACAATATTTGCCAGTTGTAAAGTCGTTTCTAAAGGGGCATTTTCTTGAAATCTTTTAATCGCAGTGGCAATGTGTCGACTTTTTCGCTCTTCGCCAAATTTATAAATGACATCGGCAATCTCAGTTTCACTGGCAGTAGCAAGCCACTCAGCTGCACTAATGCCACTGGTTTGGTTCATACGCATATCTAATGGACCATCTGCATTGAAACTAAAACCACGCTGGGCATTATCAAGTTGCGGAGATGAAACGCCAAGATCCATCAAAATACCGTCAACTTTCCCCAATAAATTACGCTCATTTAACAAGTGATACATATTAGAGAAAGCACTGTGAATAACCTCTAATCGCCCATCCTTAAAATGCGCTTTTGCATAATCAATAGCCGTAATATCTTGGTCAAAGGCCATCACTTTGCCTTCGTTACCTAATTTGTTTAGAATACCTTGTGTGTGTCCACCTCGCCCAAAAGTTGCATCTATATAAATGCCGTTATCTTTGATTGCCAAACCCGTGATAGACTCATCAAACATCACAGATTGGTGATGGTGACTGGTCATAATGATAGTTGACTAACCGCCTCTGGAACACTTTCTTGCTTGCTAAGTGCATCAAGACTATCAAGCTGCTTATGCCACGCATCCTCATCCCAAAGCTCAAAATTATGCCCTTGTCCACTCATAATGATTTTTTTACTAAAATTAGCGTATTCCCTCAGCGTTGCAGGGATAAGCAATCGTGATACACCGTCCAATTCACAATCAGTCGCATGGCCAATAAGTTTACGCTTTAAGCGTTTTGTGTGAATATTCAGCGCAGGTAAAGCACTAATTTTCTTTTCAAGCACCTGCCACTCTTTCAAAGGATAAAGTAGCAAACAAGGGTCGTCTGGATGAATACTCAGCACCATCTTCCCTGCACAAATTTCATCAATTTGCCCTTGATGGCGTGTTGGAATTTTCAGCCTTCCTTTGACATCAACCGTTAAATTGTGAACCCCACGAAACATACTGTTCTGCTTTTTAGTGGCGCTGTAAACGCTTCTGATAAATTGCCATTACACCAAGAATAGACACAACAACAGTAATAACAAGAAAAGGCTTAAAATTATTAATTTGCGCCTGTTGAGTACCTATTAACGCTAATGCGCTCAATGAAACGGTTGATAATAATCCGCCAATAACAAATCGTTTTAATTGCATTGTTCACTCCATTTTTAGATATTAAAAATACATTTTATACCACTTTATTCCACTTATATACACTTTTAATTATTTTAAAGACAAGTAAGGCACCTCGTCAAAACGCCATCTAAGCAAACAAAAAACTAAAAACTAAAGAGCAACCTTGTCCAAATTAAACCGCAAAAGCCCATATAGCGACCATTTTTATGGAATAATACAAGCACTTATGAATATACTACTAAATCACAACACACCTCACAATTTAACAACCCTTGCCTTCCTGTTAACCACTATCGGCTACTCTACTCGTGGTTTTTTTACCGCTCGATTTCATTTCAATGCGATTTTATTTGGTATCCGTACCTTCGTCTTTAGTGTTGCCAACTCTTCTGTGCATCACCACACCTATATATTTAGTATTAAATATTTTCCCTGCAAAAAAAACCATGCAAAACTCCAATCTAACAAAGATTTTTCCAAAATTTAACAAAACTTTCATTTTAATTTAACAAAACGGAGGCAGTCTCAATGAAAAGCAAAAGATGTAGCGAATTAAGCGACCAACTTAAGGCAATGAGTATCTGCCTTTACCAAGCCCTAAAAACATCAGCCGAACTCAGATCCATCCTCGTTGCCGATACTATTTAATTTTCATTTTCATTCTTAACCTCGGAGTTTATTATGAACACATTTAATCGTTTTATTATCGCTACTTTATTGGTTTTATTTACCTCACAAGCATTTGCCGTCAAGCCACAAATTACAGATGTCAAAAGAATAAACCCCAAGACGGTTCTTGTTACTTTTGACCAATCTGTTAAAATGCATTCAACTAACCTTGACCCTAATCGTGGCGTGGCAGTAAACTTATATTCCAAAGCTGCACCTGGTTCTGGCGATGCCGACACATACTATTTAGGAGATCCTCAGGCTAATACTGTTTTTTTTCCTATAGCACTGCAAAACCCAGTTGATGGTTACAGTCGACAGATAAAAATCTTATTTGGAGAGGATAGTTTTAAATTAGCTGATGAGAGTAATAAGACTTCAGTTATGTTGTTTATTGGTGCTATATCTTTCGAAAACAAAAAACAAGAGCAGGGCGATCAATCGTATCGCAGTATTATTACGCTTCCTGTTAGTTACGACTTCGCTGTTTTATCCGCTAGTACTTTTAGTGTTGACGAAGGTGTTAGTTTTACCTACATCCTTTATGGCAACGATGGTGGCGCTTCTTTTGACCTTGTTGAAGGTGACAGCAGTGTATTCCAATTCAGCGGTAACAACAACGAAATCTTAGACTTTAACGGCACCAACACTAACTACGAGAGCGACAAAAAAACCTATATCGCCAAAATCAAAGTCTCTCTCCCTGCCCACCCAGGTGCTTATTACACCATTGTCGTTACTATTAACAATATCTTTGAAAGTAATATCGCCATCGTTAAGGATCAATCTTTTGGTTTATCAACTAATGCACCTATTGGTACATTAGTTGGCACAGTTGCAGTAACAGGAGACAGTGCAAATGCCTTTAACATTACCAATAACAATGGTTTGTTTGCTATCACTAACTCTGGTCGTATTACCAATGTTGCCATATTAACTACACCTGCCTCCTATGCACTCAATATTGAAGTTACTGGTAACGATTCTCCTGCCGTCGCAACCGCCTCAGTAACCATTAATATAAATCCCAACTCAGAGCCTGCCAGTATTAACAACATTGACATTAGTGTTGATGAAAATATGAACACCACAGTTCTTGTTATCAGTGCCAACGATACTACTGTCCCAGCACAAACTCTAACTTACAGTATCTCAGGCGACGATCAAGACAAGTTTGACCTTGTTGGCAACACCCTTACCTTTAAAAATCCACCTGACTACGAAGAAAAAACCACCTACAGTCTAACTCTAGAAGTCTATGACACCATCTCCATCACATACAAGCCTATCGTTATCACCATTCTCAACATTAAAGAAAAGACCCTTGCCATTGACGACTCAATCCTATCCGTCAATAAAAACGCACCCGTAAATACTGTTATCGGCAATGTAAATGCCACAGGGGAAATAGCAACCTATGCCATTACTAGCGGTAACAATGACAGTTTCTTTAAAATCAACAACCAGGGAAGTATCCAACTGGCAAAGAGCTTGGCACAAGAAACCGCCTCAAGTTATCACTTTGTAGTAAAAATTACCGGCAACGATGCGGATGACAAAACCGCCCAAATCACCATTAATACCATCATCCAGCCCACTGTCAACCTAACCAACCGCAATATCACACTCGGCGCAGCAATTGGCGAAGTCATAGGTATTTTATCCACCGCCAATGCAAACAGTACCGATTTAACCTACAGCATTGAAAACAATGACTATTTTGAAATCATTGACAATAAGTTAAAAATCAAAAAAGTTACCACCACCCCAGGTACGCACCAAATCACCATTACCGCCAGTAATAACACCCAAGCCATCGCCACACAAAACTTTACCATTACTATAATTCCCACATTAATAATTAGCCAGTTCACCATTACCCAAGATGAAAACAAAGGTCGTCTAATTAAAAAAAGTGGTGGTAATGTTACTGTAAGAGCCACAGCAAGCGCAGGAACCTACCATTGGGATTCTGAACTTACTAATAATAGTAATAACGACAACATATTTGTTTTTAACCCTAATTCTTTGGATATCGGCACCCAAACCATTAAATTAAAAGTTACCATTGGTAATGCCTTTGTAGAAAGAGTGTTACAACTTAAATTGGTTGAAAATTACCCCGCCAATTGGAGCGATACAAATGGCAACGGCGTCTCCGACAACAAAGAATCAGGCGACACCCTTGACCAACAATTACCTGCTGGTGCAAATAAAAAAATCACCAGCCTAACAACAGGCACTAGACTATTGCTAGGCATCATGGGTGAAAACTCTGGACACTTAACCTTTGCTCAAATGGAACAATATACAAGAGATAATCATTTGACTACTATTGCCAAAGACACTTCAACCACTGGCGATATTTACGACTATGTTGTCGAAGGTCTGAGTGTTGCTGGCGCCTCCACTGAAGTAATTATTGAACTCAGTACCGCAATCCCTGCAGAAGCAGAATTACGCAAATATTCACTAACAACTAATAGTTGGTCTAATTTTGTGACTAACGATAACAATCTATTTGTATCCAAAACCAGTGCCACTTGCACCGACGATAGCCCTTGGCAAACTGGATTAATCAAAGACGCAACCTGCCTTAAACTCACCATCAAAGACGGCGGTGAAAACGACACCGATGGCAATCAAGCCAACGGCGTTATTGAAAGCACCATCTCAATAGCAACCCCCCTCTCAATAACAACCCCCGTTATCGACAACAACAATAGCAGTAACGGCGGCGGTGGCTGTGTTTACAATCCCAACGCCGCTGCTAGATTTGATATTGGTTTTGTCTTATTGATGATATTAAGTGCTTATTATTTCATTAGAAGAAAGCGTTGTTTTATCCACTAAGTTATTAACCAATAAATAACAAGAGTCGCTGTTTCGGTGGCTCTTTTTGTTTGGGCTTTGGGTTGATAATTATTAATGTAAATAGGCTTTCTTTAAATTGAAGAAACACTGGGTTACGCAAACTTTTTAAATAAGTATAATTACCCGTGTTTTTTATCAATTTAATAAACCCTTATGAGTTCAGAATTACACCAAGCAGCACTTGACTATCACCAAGGCAATCGACCAGGAAAGTTGACTGTTTCTTCACACAAACCTTTGGAAACTCGTGAAGATTTATCGCTGGCTTATACACCCGGTGTGGCAGCACCTGTTAGAGAGATTGCAAAAGATGCCAGTAAGGTAGATTTATACACTGCAAAAGCCAATTTAGTGGCAGTGATTAGTGATGGTTCAGCAGTATTGGGATTGGGTAATGTTGGGCCTTTAGCGTCAAAACCAGTGATGGAGGGCAAAGCAGTTTTGTTTAAAAAATTTGCTGATATTGATGTATTTGATATTGAAGTTGACACCCAAGATGTTGAGGAATTTGTGCAAACAGTGAAAAATATTGCCCCTACTTTTGGCGGTATTAATTTAGAGGATATTTCTGCCCCCCGTTGTTTTGAAATTGAACGGCGTTTGATTGCAGCGTTAGATATTCCCGTTTTCCATGATGATCAACACGGCACCGCTATTATTGTTGCAGCAGGCTTATTGAATGCACTTGAGATTCAAGGCAAAGACATTGCTAGCGCAAAGTTGGTGTGTTTAGGAGCAGGGTCAGCGGGTATTGCCACACTAAATTTACTGTGCGAGTTGGGTTTAAACAAAAATAATGTTTTATTGGTAGACAGCAAAGGTGTGGTTGCCACACATAGGCCTAATTTAAGTGAAGTGAAATTACAATATGCCACGCAAAGTGACAAAAAAACTTTGGCAGATGCCATGAAAGATGCGGACATTTTTCTAGGAGTTGCGGCGGCTAACTTGGTTTCTAAAGCCATGGTTAAATCAATGGCAGACAAACCAATTGTGTTTGCTTTGTCAAATCCAGACCCAGAAATTTCACCCACAGATGCCCACTCAGTGCGTGATGATTTAATTATGGCAACAGGGCGTAGTGACTACCCTAATCAGGTGAATAATGTTTTAGGGTTTCCCTTTATTTTCAGAGGCGCTTTAGACGCTAAAGCCAAAGAAATTAATATTGAAATGAAAATTGCTGCCGTGCATGCGCTCAAAGATTTGGCAAAACTTGAAGTGCCAGCCGAAGTTCTCCAAGCTTATAATGCTGATACCATGAGTTTTGGTAAAGAATACATCATACCCAAACCGTTTGACAAAAGATTGATTGATGTGGTGCCAAAAGCAGTATTTGATGCTGCTATCTCAAGTGGTGTTGCAAATATAATGCCCTAATTAACTTTAGGCAAGCTTACATAAGGAGATCTTTGCATAAATATAAATAATTATCAAGAATCTACTTTTTACCCACTTGGCAATTTTTTAAACCCAGCCTTAGTCCTGCTAGGATAAGGCTTAAGAAAATCACCAAGTGGGCAAAAATTGAATTTTGCTAATCACCCATATTTATGCAAAGGTCTCATCAGTTTCTTTTTGCTGGTTTTGACGATTTTTTTTGGTTAAAAATATACTATTTTCCGTGTTTTATCAAAGCACATTAAGGTTTTTAAGAATACCTTTCATTTTATTTAAAAAAAACCTTGTGAAACGCAATAAGTTATGGGATAATACCTGATTGCTTTTTGGGGAGGGGTTCCCGAGTGGCCAAAGGGAACAGACTGTAAATCTGTCGGCTCCGCCTTCGAAGGTTCGAATCCTTCCCCCTCCACCAAAAAGCAAAATTTAAAAGATTTGCGGGTATCGTATATTGGTATTACCTTGGCCTTCCAAGCCAATGAGGCGAGTTCGACTCTCGCTACCCGCTCCAGGTAGAGAAGAGTAAGAAAAAGAAAAAAGAGGTTGCGCTCACCTAGCTCAGTCGGTAGAGCACTTCCTTGGTAAGGAAGAGGTCGGCGGTTCAAATCCGCTGGTGAGCTCCAAATTAATTGTAATAATAAGAGGAATATAAAATGTCAAAAGAAAAATTCGAAAGAACCAAACCCCATGTTAATGTAGGCACTATTGGTCATGTTGACCATGGTAAAACCACCCTAACAGCAGCCATCACTAAAGTTATGGCAGAAATCAATGGCGGTGAATTTAACGACTATGCAGATATTGATAATGCCCCTGAAGAAAGAGAGCGTGGTATTACCATTTCAACAGCGCAT
>Ga0256845_1002484_pt1 | contig 13328 bp, 8 predicted proteins | sample RiftiametaG_FD_189101 | JGI IMG/M metagenome (GOLD analysis project Ga0256845, IMG submission 189101) | Tube worm associated microbial communities from hydrothermal vent at the East Pacific Rise, Pacific Ocean - Riftia | ecosystem: Host-associated > Annelida > Integument > Unclassified ... | reverse complement strand
GGCGCAAGCCCTGCAACTGTGGTTAATGTTGTTAAGAAAATAGCTCTAAACCTAGATACACCAGCAAGCACAAGGGCTTCATCAAATTTTACTCCTTCTTTTAATTGGCTATTAAATTTACCAACCAACACCAAGCCATCATTTACCATAATGCCTATTAAGGCTATAATACCTAGCCAAGATAAAATATTTATTGGGAAGCCATGAAAATAATGCCCCCATACAATACCAATTAAGCTAAAAGGGATCATTAACAAAAGCAATAAAGGCTGGCTATAGGAACGAAAAGTAAAGGCAATTACCATATAAATTAACATGATAATTATGAGCCCTACACTGTTAACCGATTTCTTGGTTTTTTCAGCCTCACGATTTTGACCTTCGTAACTAACTGTAATAGTTGGATACCTAGATATAATATCAGGCATCACACTGGCCTTTATTTTATTCATTATTTCCACCTCGCTATCATCAGGAGATTTTAAATCTGCGGTTATTTGGATTTCTCTCTTTCCATTTAAATGATTTATGGCTACTTCACCACGTTCAATTTCATAGGTGGCAATTTCAGAAAACGGTATTTTACTTCCTATCGCTGTGTTTATCCACATATCATCTAAATTTTTAATAGATGACCTGTTTTTCTTATCGTACCTTACCCATACTTTAATCTCATCCTGACCGCGTTGAAAACGTTGTGCTTGAAATCCGAAAAAGCCATAGCGTACTTGGGTCATTACCGATTGTAATGTTAATCCGAGTATATACGCATCATCTTTTAGCCTTATTCGTATTTCTTTAATACCCGCAGGATCATTATCAGATACATCCTTTAAAGTTGGGTTACTGATTAAAAAAGCCTTTAGCTCGTTTTTAGCAGCTTTTAATTCTACAATATTATTCCCTAATAAAGAAACTGCTACTGGGCTGCCTCCAAAGTTCATACCCGATCCAAAGGTTAGACTTTCCACCCCATAAAATTCTCCTGCCTTATCGCGGATGGCATTGGTTATTTCAAAAGAAGCGAAATCGCGAAGTTCTCCCGGCAATAAATTCACGGTTAACTTTGCCTTGTTAGTTCCTGGTCCTATTCGCTTGATAATGTTTTGTACTACCTGCTCGTTTCCAGTTTGTTTTTCGGTATAATCAACATTTACTAGCCAAGCGGCCCTTTCAATTTGTGAAATTATCGAATCCGTAATTTTTTCATTTGTTCCTTGTGGCATGGTTAAATTGATAGAAACTCTATCACTTGCCATTCTTGGGAAGAATGAAGTTTTAACAATGCCGCTAGATATACCTCCAATAGAGAAAATAAGTAATGCCACAGGAATTGAAAATCCTAAGAATTTATTTCTTAAAAAGAATCTTAAATAAGGGGCATATAGTCGATCTCTTAAAAAAGTTAAAAACTGATCTCCTTTTTTGTTAAACACCGAAAAGATTTTAAACAGCCCTGTAGGCTCTTTTTTATCACGAACAAGCGCTTTTGAATGAGCAATGTGTGCAGGTAAAATAATTAGAGCTTCGATTAGTGAAACCGTAAGCGTTAAGATTACAACCGTGGAAACTTCCTTAAAGAAATCACCCATTCTCCCATCTAAAAAGTAAAAAGTAGAAAATGCCAACATAGTGGTTAAAATGGCAGAAACAATAGGAGGAATTACTTCAATGGTTCCATCGATGGCTGCTCTTATAGGTGTTTTCCCTCTTTCAAAATGTTGAAAAATATTTTCACCAATTACAATACCATCATCAACCAAAATACCAATTACGATAATCATACCGAATAGGGATAATACATTGATGGTAACTCCCAGTTGAGCTGCGAAAATAAACATCCCAAAAAAGGCAATAGGTAAACCAGCTGCTACCCAAAAAGCTAATCTTACATTTAAAAACAACGCAAGAAAAAATAGAACGAGAAGCATTCCAATGACTGCATTTTCAGTTAACAATTTGGTTCTTTGAACGAGTGTAATAGACCTATCGCTAGAGACATTAAGCTCCACATTATCGTGCTGCTCATTAAAGGTTTGAATGTATGCTTTAATATCAGTTGCAGAGACAATAAGATCTTCGTTATTAGTATTATTAACCTGAATGTTAATTGCTACTTCCCCATCATAAAAAATCCTATCCGGATTTTCATTCCAAACATCCTTTACATCAGCAACATCTTTTAAATAAATAATATTACCTGATCGTTCCGCTTTTACAATTATATAGTTTAGCTCAGCACCGTAGTACTGTCGGTTTTTAGCTCTAATTAAATAATCTTCTTCATCTGTTTTTATATTACCACCTGTAATTAATAAATTAGAACTTCTAACTGCATTAGCAACATCTGTAAACGATAAATTATAAGCCCTCAGGTCAATTTCACGAACAGCTATTTCAATTTCTTCTAACGGAAACCCTGTAACAAAAACCTGCGAAATTCCTTTTATTCCACGAAGATCATTTTCTATGGATCGGGCATATTGCTTGAGTGTGGTTAACGGAATATTTTTGCCACTCAATGTAAAACTTATAGTTGGGGTAGTGTTTTCAACCTTTGCAATTACCGGAGGCTCCATTCCTGAGGGGAATGAAGGAACTCTATCTACTGCATTTTTTACATCTGCTAGTACTACATCAATTTTTTTATCAGTTTCAATTTCAACGTTTATCGAAGCCGAGTTTTCTCTAGACACAGAAGTCACCCTATCGATACCAACTACACCCTTTAAATTGTCTTCGATTTTTAGAACAATTCCTTCCTCCATTTCTTCTGGTGAAGCACCAGGATAAAAAAGGCTAATCGTAATATTTTTTGAATCTGTTAATGGGAAAAACGATGATTTCATCGATTTTGCACCAATAATGCCGAAGGCAATAAATGCGAGGATAATCACATTTACAGCTACCGGAAATTTTATAAAGTAGGATATTATTTTTTTCATAATGATGTTTTATGTAAAATGAAAATCTTACTTTTTGTTTTCATTAAATACTTTAACCGCCATGCCTGCATAGGCACCAGGCACATTTTTGGATAACACTTTAGTGCCATCTGCCAACCCTTTAATAACAACTGTTTTGTCTTTAAAGTAAACAGGGTTTACCTGTACTAAATCCAAAACTGAATCTTTTAACACATATACGCTTTCGTTATTAACCAATAACTTACGAGCCATCTCATAAGCGTTTTTCTCTTTTTTTGCTTCCAACTTGGCCTCTAAATACATGCCTTCCTTTAAATCTTTCCCGGTTACTTGAATAAAGGTTTTAACAGTCTGAGATGCTTGGTTTACCCTGCCATTTACCCTAATTATTTTACCTTGCCAAGATTTAGATTTATCTAAACTAAATAGCTCTACAGTATTCCCTGTTTGTAATAAATTAATGTAAGTAGCATTAATAGCAACTTCCATCTCATATACACTTGGGTTTATAAACTCTCCTAGTTTTTGTCCTTGCCTAACCAACGACCCTGGGTTTACTAAAGCATCTGTTAATACTCCGTTATATGGGGCTCGGATAACATATTTACTCAACCTAACTTCCATGTTCTTTACATTATAATAAGTCGTGTAAATATTTCTACTAGAGATGAAGAATTTTTCTTTCTCCGAATTGGTAGCAGGTAATTTTGGAGTTGCTTTATCGAAATCAAAACTAGTTATATACCCTCTCCATTTTTCATATTCTTCTGGGTAGTCTAACCTAATATCTGGCATTATAGAGGTTATTGTATTATACAAATTGCTTTTTTGAGCTTGTAATGTGGCATAATGCTCTTCATTATTAATTCTTAATATAACCTCTCCTTTTTTATAAGAAATTCCCGTTTTAAACTCTTTAGTGGTTGTGTGTAAAACACCTTGAACTTCACTAAAAATTTCTATCCGGTTTTTGGCAACTAAAATACCATTGGCTTTAATGGTGATTGGAATGTCTTTATTCTCCACAACATCAATAAATACTGTTTTAACAATTTTCATTGCGGCTCGATGTGGTTTTTGATTAGCCGCAACCATTGCTTTAACCACAAAAACGGAAACGATAATTAAAACGATCCCTAATACTATACTTATTAATTTTCTCATCCCTTTACTTTTTTTCTGAAGACTCCACTTCAGCTAATTTTATGTTACTAACTATTTTTTTTAATACCTCAATGGCAATTTTTAGATCTGCCTGAGGGATACCTTTTTGGATTGTTTCATTTACCTCTGTTACAACAGGAAATGCTTGAAACAATGTTTTTTTGCCAGTTTCAGTTATTTTTACGAGGTTAACCCTCTTATCATTTTCATCCGCCAATCGCTCTACCAAATTTTTCTTCTCCATGGTATTAATCAACCTTGCAAGAGATGCCTTATCTCTATTGGTTAAAAATGCTAGGCTATTTTGCGGCTGAGGCTGCTCTTTATTTTTTAATAGAATAATGAGCATCACCAATTGCGGCCTCGAAAGTTCAATATTATTTGCCTTAAAACTATCGGCCATATAATATCCTGCGAGCTTCATAGAGCGCCCCAACCAAGGTAAAATTGTATGATCAGTTTCTAATGGATTACTCATTTATTTAATTTTGCACAAAAGTAGTGAGTTAGATTTAATTAGTTGCACCTGCAACTAATATTAAATAAACATATTATTAAAGGCAACCAGCAGTGTTTTAATCAACTAATTGAGGATAAATGGTAAACAATTTAGATGTATGTAATATTTAACACCTGCTTACAAAGTTTCATTTCTTACTTTTGTTAAACTATTAATATCATTCTAATTCCCAATTATGAAAACTATACTTTTAACAGCCCTTGTTATTTTTTCTTTAAGCTTAACTGGAATTGCACAAGACAAACCTGCCTACTTATTATATAACCAGAAAGGCAAAATAGCTAAGTACGATAAAATGATAAAAGATTTAGCCGATGCCGACATGGTATTTTTTGGTGAATACCACACCAACCCCATATCGCATTGGATACAAATAGAAATGGCCAAAAGCTTTTATAAAATCAAAAAAGAGAAGCTAGTTTTTGGAGCAGAAATGTTCGAAAATGGGAATCAATTAGTATTAAATGAGTACTTAGCTGGGTTTTATCCAGAAAAGAAGATGATGCCAGAAATGACTCAAATGTGGGGTAATTACAAAACAGATTATAAGCCATTGGTAGAGTTTGCAAAGGAAAATAAGCTTCGTTTTGTTGCCTCTAACATTCCCAGAAGATATGCTTCTATGATTAACAAGAAAGGAATGGAGGCTTTAGATTTATTAAGCCCAGAGGCATTGGCAATGATTGGGCCATTAAAAGAACATTTTGATGCCTCTGTTTATGCTGATATGAAAGACAAAATGGGCGGACACGTACCACCCAATATGCTAAACATACAAATGGCTCAAGCTTCTAAAGATGCTACGATGGCTCATTTTTCGGTAAAGAATTTTAATGAAGGTGACCTATATTTCCATATGGATGGATCGTATCACTCAGATAATGGAAGAGGTATTATTTGGTGGGTAAACAAGATTAAGCCTGGGCTAAATATTAAGTCAATTACTACTGTAACCTCTTCTGAATGGTCAGAGATGACTGAAAATGAAAAATCTGCTATCGCGAATTACATCCTTGTAGTTGCTGATAATATGACGCAAACTAAAAGATAAAGAAATACCTGCCTTTTTTTAAGGTGGGTTTTATCTACCCTCCAAAGGGTAGATTCTTAAAATTTAGAGGGAGGCAACTGGCTTTATCAAGCAAACCAGTTAAGACACAACAGACAGAAGGTGCTGCTTAGGTGTAATTCCGTATTTACGTTTATAGGCTGCTATAAAGTGGCTTGAGTTTGAATAACCTACTTCGGTTGCTACCTCATTAATTCTTGATTTATCAACAGAAAGCCTCTTACGAGCGTGCTCCAATCTATAATCTAGCAAATAGCCATACACCGTATTGCTATACACTGATTTGAACCCAAATTTTAATTTAAACTCATTAGTACCTACAAGTTTGGCCAACGACTTTAGGCTTGGAGGCGAAATCATATTGCCAACAATAATATCTCTGGCTTCTTTAATTTTACTCAATTCTAAGGCATCCATCACAAATGGGCATGCATCATCGGCCTCTTGTTCAGAGTTTGGTGCATCCATATAAAGCGACAAAAACTCCATTATTTTCCCTTGATGGAATATCTTTTGAAGATTCGGTCGTTTTACACCGCTAAAAAATTGATGTGCTAAAATTGAAATGGACGGAGTCATAACCTTATTAATAAAGAACTTCTTCATTTTATAGCTCTCCATAAATTCATTCATAGCTTGAGCATCTTTGCCAAATGAACTCCCAAAAATTTCGTGTAACTCCTTAATACTTATAATAATTGTAAAAACCTTCGAAGCCGATTTTACATCAAAAAAAAGTTTAGTGGATTGGTATGGATTAGAAAAAACAAAAAAATTATCAGTAGCTACTTCTTGCTTTGTGTTATCTCCATCTGCCCAAACAGAAACATTGCCGGCAAGGCTAAAAATAAAGTGTATTAATTTTTTATCGTGTGCAAAAACTATCTGCTTATTTCCCTTGCTCGAATTAGTATATTCATAAGCACCCATCTCCTCGGTAAGTAAGGAGGCAGAAAGATGATCGGTTTGACCAATATTTTCTAAGGATGATAATTCTAACTCTAACATTCCACTTTAAATAATTTGCAAATTTAAGCAAGCTATAAATCAAATGAGTGTAAACGGGTAGTTAGTTTTTGTACCGCTAGCGATATTTTTTATACTTTCTTGGTCATTTAACATCGCCTACTAATCCTACTTTTGTATCACAGAACAGCTCACTATAATTCTTTCGGTCTAATCAAATAAACCCTTACGTTCATTTGATATTACTATTTTATGAAAAAGGCATCATACTTCATCTTTCTATTAGTAATTCTCCCAAGTCTAATAATTGCACAAAACCGCTTTAAAATTATTGACAAAAAAACAGGGAACCCTATAGAAAGTGTTATGGCACAAATCTCTTATAGTTCTGGCAGTGCTGAGGTGCTCATTTCTGATAAAGAAGGTCGATTAATTATTACCCACTCGACCCCTTATACTATAAAATTATCTCATTTAAACTACCACGATTACAACATCCAGATTGTTGATAGCACTATTCAAGAAATCAAATTATCTTCAAAAAGCATCGTTTTAGAAGATATTGTAGTAACTGGTCAATATCATGCCCAATCTGCTAGCAATTCGGTTTATAAAGTTAAAACAATAGATGCCACTACCATTAAAAGTCAAGGTGCGGTTCAATTAGCCGATGTTTTATCCCGACAATTAAATATTAGAATTTCTCCCGATGTTGCTATTGGCTCTAGCTCTATGAGCTTACAAGGAATACCAGGTAAAAACGTAAAAATTTTAATAGATGGTGTGCCCATAGTTAATCGAAACGGTAATGGGAACGGTGCTGATCTTAGCCAAATTAACATGGCTAATGTTGAGCGAATAGAAATCGTAGAGGGGCCAATGGCTGTAAATTATGGAGCCAATGCACTTGCAGGAGTTGTAAATATTATAACAAAAAAACCAGTAAAAGATAGTTTTAATCTTGGAGTAGAGGTGCAAGGAGAATCTATAGAAAATAAGTATAGCCTAGAAAACGGCATTACTAATTTTAATATTACCAGTGGATTTTCATTGCCAAAATCATTTCTACTTTCGGTAAACGGAGGGCTTACTCGCTTTGGAGGTTATAAAGGAGCCAGTAACAGTAGGGCTTATGAATGGAATCCAAAAGATCAGATATTTTACGATGCAAGCTTGAGCTATAAAAAGGAAGATATTTTAGCCACTTATAAATTTGAAAACTTAAATGAAATTATCCGTGATTTAGACTCTGCGCAATATGACTTTGGCGAAAAACGCTTTTACGGAATAGATAAATCATACACCTCCAAAAGATTTGCACATCAAATACAAATTGATAAACGTCTATTCTCTTCCAGCAGATTAATTTTTTTAGTTTCCTATTCTAAATTTAAAAGAGAAAAGCGAACGTTTAAAAATTATTTAGATAGCCCAGAAGAAATTGATTTTACATCTCCTGGCAGTTCCGACACCACCAATTATACAGCATTTGTTACCCGCATAACTTATAACAACAGTTTACCTAAGCGCAAACTAAATTACCAAGCGGGTATAGATACTAATTTAGAATCAACATCAGGAGGTAGAATTAAAAATGGGGTTGCACAAAAAATGAGCGATTTAGCCGCTTTTGCTTCTGTTGAGTTACTCCTTACAAGTAAGCTAAAAATTAGACCAGGGCTACGTTTTGCGTATAATTCTTCCTTCAACAATAGCCTTGTTCCCTCTATAAACTTAAAATACAAACTGAGTGATAAAATAGCAGTGGGTGCTGCCTATGGCAAGGGCTATCGTACACCAAGCCTCCGTGAGTTATATTTCGAGTTTATTGATGCCAACCATACCGTAATTGGAAACGAAAATTTAACACCTGAATATTCTGATCATGTTGATTTAAGCTTAACTCATAAATGGCACAAATCTAACATTGGATTAACAAGTAATTTAGGCGTTTTCTACAATAATATTACTGACCTTATTGGGTTTGGATTTGACCCCAACGACCCAACTTCTGCACAGTACTTTAACCTAAATAATTTACAAACTCTAGGAGCTAATTTAAATGAAACTTTTTTATGGGGCCATTTAACATTAGGTACAGGTTTAGGAATAACTGGTAAAAAAGAAGATGATGACGAAATTGATTCCCCAAGTAAATTCTTTTTCTCGCCAGAAATAAGTCTTGATTTTTCATATGTAGAACGTATTTCACAAATATCAATAAGTGCCTTTTATAAGTTTAATGGTGCTACATCTAGGTATTTTATTAACGACAATAATCAACTTTCGATCGGCACAATCGATGGTTACCACTTGCTTGATATAACAGCCAACCGTGCCTTGCTAAAAAATACGGATCTTACTCTTGGAGTAAAAAACCTGCTTGACGTAAAGTCTATTTCCAACAGTTCGGCTACGACCTCTGGAGTGCATAGTGGGAGCCAATCTGTAAACGTGGGCTATGGACGCTCCTTTTTCTTTAAAATTACATTTCAAATAAATAAATCATGAATAATTTTTATACTAAAACTATGAGCCTTTTGGCTCTTCTATCTTTTTTTACAATGGCTTGTAATAAAGACGAACCTTTACCTGAAATTCCCGCCTCCAATGGAGCGGTAATTAATCCCGAAGTAGGAGGACTAGATCAGCAGAACCAAGTGTTTATTGATTTAAGCACCGAAAAAACCACTGTTACAAACAAAGGCAACTGGGATTTAGGGTTTTATAATGGCGATGAATTTAGAGTGATTCTGAATTATGCAACTTATGCAATGGCTAGGCCAACAGATGAATCTAGCCTTGAAATGGTTACCGATGCACTAGTTACCCAAGACTACAAAGATGAAATGAAGGACTTTCTGCCTAACACACAATGGAAAGATGGTGTGGATGGAGATTTATCTAAAACCGCTATTGCTGAAATAAGTGCAACAGATGCAAACAACCCTGTGTATGTAATAAACCGAGGAGCGTTAGATGATACGAACACAACCGAGCGTGGATTTGTAAAAGTTAAAATTACGCTAGAAGGGAATAATTATGTTATCAATTATGGCAATATTAATGATACCAATGATTTTTCATCTATCACTATTGCTAAAAATACAACCAACGATTTTACTTATATTTCATTTGACACTAACGACCTAGTTGAAGTAGCTCCAGCCAAGGGAGAATGGGATATTATGATGACTACATTTTTTAATGAATTTGATAACCAAGGCGAAGTGCTATCTTTTAAATACAAAGATTTTTCACTTACCAACCACTCGTATACTAAAATTACAAATGTAGATGGAAACCAAGAAAGCTATGAGGCTTTTACTCTCAATGATGTAACTGGGTTAGACTTAACCAATAATAGGCTTGGCATCGGAAGCAGTTGGAGGCTATTTGATTTTACTACTAATGAATTCGCCATCAACAATGATTTATTTTTTGTAATAGAAGACAAGGATGGGAATAACTACAAACTAAAATTCACCAAAATGCTCAACGACAAAGGAGATAGAGGATACCCTGAATTTATTTACGAGCTTTTAAAATAGACATAGCCTAACTGAAAATAAATTAGCCTGTAGGCCGTTTGTTTGAGTAAATAATTCTAATAATAAGGATTAAATATAGAGAGGAGCAGAATGCTTCTCTCTATATTATTTTCAATGCCTTTAAAACAATTTCATTTCTGGAGGCACACCACCTTCCATTCTAATATAAACAGCGCACTGCCCTCGATGATGTGTTTGATGAATAAAGGTTTTTGTCAATGCTTCATTTCGAGTCATGTCATACTGCCCAAATAGTTTAATCTCCTCCCCTAGCTTGTCTGCCGGAGTAGATTCCAAATTAGCAATTATAAAATCATAGCCTTTTGCTACCACCTCGGCTAATTCTGTTTTAGTTTGATAACCTTCACTCTTTTCTAGTTCTCGTAAATTCTCAATGGTTGGTACGGCTCCAAGTGCTTGTGCAACAATTCCCATATTAGCACTTGTTATGTGCAACATTTGCTGTCTAAATGTACGAACACTATCTGTTGGTTTATAGTTTAATCCTTTTTCAGGCATTGCTTCAATATATCGTAGAGTATAATCTTTCGCCCATTTCCAATCAGCAACCACGGCTTCTTTAGCAGATTCCATTCGGTAATCATATGCTTTAAAAGCCAAGGCACTTAATACCAACACGCCCATTCCTAGTTTAGTAAGTTTGCTTTTCATAGTTTTTAATTAGTTGTTTAAACTATGAAATTATCACTTTTAGAATTAATTGCCAATTTAAACTGGCTGAAAGGCTAAATTCAACTAGCTATGGGGGATAATTAAAAAATTCCTACTTAATGATTTTGAACTTTACATGAAGATCTTATTTAACAGGCACAATTGCTTCCATCTTCAGATCTCCTCCAATTTCAATGACAGAATTACCAAATACTTGAATGGTTGATTTAATAAAATCTTCTTCGTTGGCCTTAAAAATATTATCCACATATTTCTGCGGGTTCCGATCGATGTAAGGGAACCAAGTACTTTGAATCTGAATCATAACACGATGTCCTTTTTGGAAGGTGTATAAAATATCTTGTAATGGAAACTGAACATCCGTTGGTTCTCCGGGCACAAATGGTTCAGGCGTTTCAAAGCTATTTCTAAATTTTCCTCTAAATACTTCACTACGCACTAGCTGTTGGTATCCGCCCATTTCTACATTATCAGGGGTAGCTTTGGTGCTTGGCGCATCCATAGGGTACACGTCAATAAGCTTTACAATAAAATCGGCATCAGTGGTGGAAATGGCCACTTTTAGCTTTGCTAAAATCTCTCCAGCTAGTGTCATGTCTTCAGTTAAAATATCTGTTTTAAACGTAAGTACATCTGGCCGTGTAGAAGCGTGGCGTTGGTCATCCGTCATAAAAGGCCGAGGCGTAATTCGTATTCCTTCTGTTTTCGATCGGTAAGGTACAGGCTTTTCAGGGTCGCTCACATATTCGAACACAGCATCTTCATCTCCAGGTTTGTTTATAGAAAGTTTCCCATTTTCCATAAAATATAATTTAGTAGAAGCTACTTGAGGAGGCCACACATCAAACTTTTGCCATTCTTTAATTCCAGAATCAAATAAGTATGCTTTAGGCAATGTCATTTCTCCTTGGTTCTTTAGGTAATACCTAAAAAAAAGGCTTTCAATTTCTTTTTGATAAAAGGTAGAAATACTATCTCCAAAATAGATATCATTTATAATCTGCGAGCCTTTTTCTTTCGACCAATCACCATGGCTCCAAGGACCCATAATGAGCATATTATTAATGCTATTACCGTCTTTTTCAATGGCTTTATAGATATTTAATGGCCCGTATAAATCTTCTGCATCATACCACCCTCCTACAGTCATCACGGCATGGTTTACTTTTTTAAGGTGAGGCAAAATGTTTCGTTTCTGCCAAAATTCATCATAATTAGGATGGTCAACCAATTGTTGCCAAAATACATTATCCTCTCCATAATACTTATCAACGTTTTTTAGGGGACCAAGATTCATATAAAAATCATACGAGTCTTTGTTATCAGTAGTAATCATTTTATCGGTGTACCAACGCTTGGTAACTAGTGTATCTTTTTTATAGCCAAAGTATGGAGCCGCTCGGGTATAGCTTTCCAAATAAACACCCATATGATGAAAATCATCGAAGAAAAAATCTGAAATAGGTGCTTGTGGCGATGAAGCTACTAAAGCAGGGTGTGCATCAGGTAAGGCTGCAGCTGTGTAAAAACCAGGATATGAAATTCCATATTGACCAACTTTGCCATTATTATTTTTTACATTCTTTAATAACCATTCTATGGTATCAAAGGTGTCCGAGCTTTCATCCGTATCTTTTTTATGTTTATTGCCTTTAATATTGGGCGTCATATTATCAAACTCCCCTTCCGACATATACCTCCCTCGCACATCTTGATACACAAAAATGTATTTCTCACGCATCATATGTTTTGAGGGACCCAACTTCGTTGCATAAGCATCCTCTCCATAAGGGCCAATACTGTAACATGTACGCTTCATCACCATCGGGTATTTCTGAGTTTTATCTATTGGTGAGTACACAATGGTATAGAGCTTCACTCCATCACGCATAGTTAATTGGTATTCATTTTTTACATAATTTTCTCTAATAAAAATAGAATCGTTGCTTTGTGCATAACCAATACTGGTTAACAAAAAAATAAAAGCTAGTGCGGATAAAAATTTATTCATAAGATTAATATTTGTTAGCAAAATACCACATAATTCATAGGTTCAAAACTGGTTTTTAAAGTTTATTTCAACTGCTTAACAAAAAACTACTCGGCATGCCGAATATATTTGCACTTTTACTCTGCATGCAGAGTATTATTTCTTAGCTTTGAAGAATAATAAGTAATATGTCGCCAGAAGAAACAGTAGATTATCACATACGTGCCGCTTGGTACGGTTTTTTTCGTATGTATAATCAGGAGGCAGCGAAGCATGGGTTTACCACTTCCATCGGCTTTGTGCTACTTAATCTTCATTTTGACTTGGGAACTCCAGCAACTAAAATTGCACCCTTAATGGGGATGGAATCTCGTAGTTTAAGCCGAATGCTCAAGAATATGGAAGAGCAAGGCTTTATCAGAAAAGAACAATCTCAAAACGATAAGCG
>Ga0256845_1002483_pt1 | contig 13328 bp, 10 predicted proteins | sample RiftiametaG_FD_189101 | JGI IMG/M metagenome (GOLD analysis project Ga0256845, IMG submission 189101) | Tube worm associated microbial communities from hydrothermal vent at the East Pacific Rise, Pacific Ocean - Riftia | ecosystem: Host-associated > Annelida > Integument > Unclassified ... | reverse complement strand
TTAAAATAAGCCATTTTAAGAAATCTAAATTTATAGAAATTATTGAACAAGCATTTTTTAATCATGTCTTAAAAAGGCTTATATTTGGTTGAATATTATCTTAAATCGGTGGTTTTTAGACAAACTGACGGTGAGTATATGAGGCGTTGGGCGTTTTGAAATACCAACTTTTCAATTTACTATGCCGTTTATTAATGTTCATACCTTTCAATTTAACCACTTATCGCCCAATGCCTTATATACATTGTTAGGCACTGGCATTGTTTCATTTTAAATATATTTCTCTTTCAAATTTGCTACAAGTTTCATTTTCTCGATGCGTTGGCAAGACATACTCTTTTGCAAATTTTGGTCGTGGGTTGGCTCGTGTGATTTGCAAATGTGTATGGCTTTCGGGTTGGCTATTCTTTTCATTACGCTACTTTTATATCATATAAATGTTTCTGAAATTCAATGAACAGCGAACTTATATTTTGAACATCTCCGAGAATTTCCATTGCATCTTCTAATGATTGATATTTTGTTTGCAATAGAATTGGTAATTTTTCTTGGTCGAGTTCTGTTACACCTGCTTCTACATATTTATTCAAAACGAATTCAATAAATTCTTTCTGCTTATCATTTAGTAATGCAAAAATGGTGGCTTTTGCTCTTGTTGCTCTTTCCTCTCTTGTTATTGGCTTGAAATCGCTGTCAAACACATATTCCAACACATCAAACAAATCGCTTTTTTCTGCATTTATCAGTTTTTGAAGTGTTGTCAATTCTTCTTTACCAAAACCTGCTTCATCTAATTTTTCAAGTAAGGTTTTTCTTGTTGTCGGATTACTCCATATTTCTCGCAATTCTTTTTCGTCTTTGAAAAAGTTGGGAAGTTCTCCAAATAGATTTTCTAAAAACTCTTGTGCTGAAATTGGATTACCGTCTACACTCCAAAATGAAGTTGCAATCATATGTTGTATTTCTCTCTCCTTACCGTCTTTCAGTTTTACTTTTATCTTTTCAGGTCTTTTTTCAGGCTCGTAATCAGGTTCCTTCTCCTTTACTTCTTTTTTCTTTGGTTCGCCTTTTGTATATTCAACAGGTTCCACTGGTTCACCGTCCCATTCAGGGTCAGAAAATTGCTGATAAGCATCTACAAAATCATAAATTGTAAAAAATTCTTTTCCATCAAAAAGACGAGTTCCACGACCTACAATTTGTTTAAATTCTATTATCTGATTTACAGGACGCATCAACACAATATTTCTAATATTTCGAGCATCAACACCTGTTGAAAGTTTTTGCGAAGTGGTTAAAATTGTAGGGATTGTTTTTTCATTGTTTTGAAATTCTCTTAAAAACTGTTCACCTATTTCTCCGTCATTTGCTGTTACTCTCACGCAATAATTTGAGTCTTTGCTTTTTTTGTTTTGATTTACCAAATCACGAACTGCGGCGGCGTGTTCTTGGGTTGCACAAAAAACAATACCTTTTTCATTCTGATTAATTTCGTCCATAAATATTTTGACACGCTTTGCTTCTCGTTCTTTGATTTCTATAATTCTATTAAAATCAGGTTCTTTGTAGATTTTACCCTCTTCAATTTCACCTTCAATTACATTATCATCGTTTGTATAAATGTAATCGTCAAGAGTAGTTTTAATTCGTTTTACTTTAAACGGTGTTAAAAAACCATCATTTATACCCTCTTTTAGCGAATAAATGTAAACTGGCTCGCCAAAATAGGCATAAGTATCAACATTGTCTTTTCGTTTTGGTGTGGCTGTTAAACCTAACTGGACAGCTGGTGAAAAATAATCTAAAATCCCTCTCCAATTACCTTCATCATTTGCACCACCTCTGTGACACTCATCAATTATGATAAAATCAAAATAGTCTTTTGGATACTCTCCAAAATAAGGTTCGGCATTTCCATCTTTGTCTGTTCCCGACATAAATGACTGAAAAATAGTAAAAAAGATGCTTCCGTTAGTAGGAACTTTTCCTTTTTTCTTTATCTCTTTTGGTTTTATACGAACCATTGCATCTTCAGGGAATGCCGAAAATGAGTTAAATGCTTGGTCGGCGAGAATATTACGGTCTGCAAGAAATAAAATTCTTGGTCGTCTTTTTCCGTCTCGGTTTAAATTCCAACGAGTATGAAATAGTTTCCACGCAATTTGAAAAGCAATTGCGGTTTTTCCTGTACCTGTGGCAAGTGTTAGTAAAATGCGGTCTTTGTTTTGTGCAACTGCTTCTAAGGTGTTTTTTACTGCAATTTCTTGATAATAGCGAGGTTGCCAAGTTCCAGATTTATCTTCAAATGGAACCGATGAAAATTTATCTCTCCACTCGTTTTGGTCGCTATAAACTTCGTTCCAAAGTTCATCGGGCGTAAGATAATTATCAACGAGTTTTTCCTCGCCTGTTTTCATACAGATTTGATAAACCTCTTTTCCGTTGGTAGAGTAAGTATAATCTAAATTTAGTTTGTTGGCATAAAGTTTTGCTTGTGCAACACCTTCGCCAACTTCCAACTCATTGCTTTTTGCTTCAACAACAGCAAGTTTAACACCTTTGTAAACTAAAACATAGTCGGCAATAAGTGGTTTTTTTCTACCACCGCCAACTTGAATTTTACCGTCTGTAATTTTGCAGACATTACGTTCACGAAGGATTTTTGAACCTTCAACAACACCCCAACCATTGGCTTTTAGTTTCGGGTCTATTAATTCTGCTCTTGTTTCGGCTTCGTTCATATTATTCTTCCAACTTTAACTGTCCATCAGTATCTAAATTATTCTTATCAGAAACGATACTCCTACCTAACTCTTTTTCTGTATTTCGTCTTGCATCTCCTGCCACTTTACCACCTCTTTTGGCTACATCTTTACTTTCGCTAAATGTTTCGGGCTTTTCTTTTTTCGATATTTCTGTTGTTACTCGTTCGCCCAACATTGTGAAAATCAATTCTAAATCGTCCATATTATCACGAAGATTGACTTTTGATTTTGCTGGTAAATTTTTAAATGCTTTATATTCGCTTGGTGTCATTCCGAAAGTTGCTTTTGAAATTTCGGCTGTTAAAATAGCATAATCTCGTTGTTCTTTTATACCTCGCTCTTTCCATTCATCGGTTAAGTTTTGGCGAATAGCAATACCTCGCAATCTTTTATCAATCCAATCTTTTGGATAACCTTTTTGCTCGTAAATTTCCTTCATTCGCTCTTGTGCCAACTCAGGATTTTCTATTTCGTCTAAACGTTCTTTTCCTACTTGTGCCAACCACTGTTTAAATGGCTCTGCCTTTTTTGACGGTATGGATTGAATTAAACGAAAAACATCTTTGGTATTACCCGAAAGCGTTTTTCTGTTTTTGCCCGATGTTGTTTGCATTTCTATCTGGGGACAATTTGTCCCTATGTAGCTTTTTAATTCTTCATCACGCTTTCTAATCTTTTTTAGATAATCGGTAGGATTTTTACTTTCCGATAAAACAGCCACAATATCAACCAAAGAATAATACCACTCGTTATTATGCCACGACCTGCGAACTTCTTTGCCTTGAAATACTACAAGTTTGTTTTGTGGGGCTATATTTTCTAATTTACTCATTTTATTCCGTCTAATTTATTAATAAATATCTCATTACGCAATTTAGCTCTTTTTAAAAGTGTACTAAATTTAATAACCTCTGTATATAACGAGCCATTTGAACGTTTGTCAAATCCTGTAACATTTTCAGAAGGACGAAACCAATAATCTAAATGATATGAATGTTCAAATCTACTTACACGACCTCTAACATCTCTATCTTCAATACTTTCTCCAATTAAATAACCGTAAAAAGTCGTAATTTGGAAATCATCAATCGTATAATTTCTAATTAGATTAGCATAAAAATCTATTTGGCTTAGATGTTCCGACACATTAACATCAGGTGCTTTAAACTCAATTATAATACATTTACCCTCATCAGGAAACAAAAGAACATCAGGACGTTTTGTTAATCTCTTTTCGCCCAAAGAGTTCAAATATCTTTCTTCCTCTTCTGTAAATTTTTTGTTAAATATTTCTACATCATCAATTTTAATTTTATTTAATTGATTTTCAGAAAATCCTTTGAAATAAATAAAATCTTCTCCTATTAACCATAAATCACTTATTTCAGGATTTTCAGTACTCTGTTGAAATATCAAATTATGCAATATATCCTCATCAATCCTTCCACCAGTTTTTAATTTTAGAATTTCTTTATCCAAAATTTTATCAAATAATTCAATAACCATTTTGCGTCTCGCCACATATTGAGTTAATGCTGTTTTATTTTGTAATGGGATAGCAACTACAAAGTCATTAACCTTTTTATTAAGTACTTCTTGATAATTACTTTCAGATGGGTCAAGCTCCTCTAATTCTTCGATTTGATGCTTGATTTCAGCATCTTTTTTGGCAATTATTTTAGCATCTGCTTCATATACTTTACGAAGTATTACATCATCACTATCACCAATATTAATCTTTCGTTGAAGAGACTTTAATGTTTCAGGGTTTAATAAAAACATTTCTTGAAGTTCTTCAATGTTTTTTTCTTTTTCTTTTCGTTTATCTTCAATCTCTTTGTATAAAGATACTATCGTTTGGTTTGCTTTATCCTCAATATCATCAATCAATATTTCTTCTTCACCGAAAAGAGTATCAGTATTTTGCTTTTTGAAATCTGCTTTTTTGGGTATATTAATTTCTCCTCTTGTATCGCTATCTCTGTTATCAATATATTCGCCTGATAATAAAAACAAATAACGATTGTTTTCTATTTGGTCTGTTGGTAAAAGATTTTCAAGAGTAATATCTTTGGCAACCTCTCCTTTACTTATGAGTTTTAAAGCATTTTTATCTAATTCATTCTGATTGATTTTAAATGCTTTTAAATTAAGCGTTTCTTTTTTTGAGGTTTTTTCTATACTACTACCATTAACTTTACTGTAATAAACATCAATTGGTTTTTCTTGGTCAGGAATAGGAATATCATCCGATTTTATTTCTAAATCAGTCTTAACATTATCATCAACAATTATTTTTATATTGATTTGAGGTAAATTGGCTCTGTTTTCACAAAGATATGCTATATAATGAAATATTATCTCTTGTTTTATTTCCTCTGCCGATAATGTCTCGAAATATGTTTTATCTTTTTGATTTAGTACAGTTTTAAAAACGATAGTTGTAGATGATGCTTCTGCTTTTATTTCTTCACTTGCATCTATACGAATAATTGCATTATTTGCAAGAAAAGGTGCTGATTTAGATAAAGTTAGTTTACGTAATTTAAAACCAGTAGAAGAATTTTTATCTTTATAAATACTTGTAATCTCAGTTTTATCGAAAGTATGTAAAAATTGAACTCTACCAGTTCCTTTATTTGAATAACCTTTTCTATTGTCTCTGAGTGCTACAAATCTTTCAAACTCTGTTTCATCAAAACCAATGCCTGTATCAAAGATTTCAAACCTTTGAAAATCATATTGCTTTGTTTCTTTTGAAAGTAAGTTTTTAGTAAGAAATAAGCTAATACTTATACTCCCTTTATTTTTATAATTGTGTCTTTCTTTTAATATATTAATGGCTTCCAAAGAATTAGTAAAAGCCTCAAATATAGGTTGTAAAAGATTTTCATCTTTTTTTCTAATACTACGAATAGCAGTTTCGTACCAAATTCCTCGTGCTTTTATATATTTAGGTATATCCATAATTATAATTCTCCATTAAACGCTTTTTGCAATATGCTCTTTTTTAGCTCTTCCAAATTAACCAACTTTTGCTGATATACCAATTCTAACTTTTTGGTTTCTGCTTGTAGTTGGTCAAGTTCTTTAACTATTTGTTTCTGTTCTGCTTTTGATTTTGGGAAAGAAATAATTTGACTTTCAACATCCTTATTTGTTACAGCTGGATAACTTGCTCCTTTTTGTCGTTTTTTCATTTCTTCATTAAATGAAAATGTTAAGATGTAATAATAAATAATTTTATAATGAACAATCTCTTTTGTTCTCAAAACATAATAACCAGTGCTACAAACTTGATTATTAAATTCATTATTTATTATTGCTACTCTTTGGTGTGTTGGTCTTACTGTTGCAAAAATCACATCATTAGTTCTTACGAATTTCCTTGCTCTACTTGGAGCATCTTTACCTAAAAGAGTTGTAGTTTCTTCTATTATTTTTGTTTCTTTATTTACGCTTGATACGTCTATATAAACAAATTCTTTTTTAGGTTCTAATTTAGGATTTACAGTTTCTGTTTTAACACAAACCTCTCCCAATGTCTTCTCCACCCAATCTTCACCTTTATTTTCAAAAATACGATTAAGATAACTCTCAAAAAGTTCTTTTGCATTTTTAAGGTTTTGTTCGGCATTGGCTTTTGCTTGGGCTATTTCGGCAAAAGCTTTATCTAAAATATTTACTATGCGTTTTTGTTCTGGTAATGGGGGAATGGGAATATCTATATTCTTTAAAACCTTAACAGAAGCAATGTTTTTTATTGCAGCTCCTTTTGAAAATTTATTTAAACTTTCTTGGAAGTTTTCACTTTGCATCCATAATTTCAAAAAAATATTATTCAATTTGTTTGTTGGTGATAATATTAAAAGAGCTTGATTAATTATTCCTTTCTTTATTCCATCAGGAACTATTGCTATTTTTCCGATAGTTCCCGAACAACTCATAATTAAATCACCTGTATTTAATTCAAAGCGTTTCATTTCTTTGAATTTATTTTCATCAATAAAATATCTTACATTATCAAATTTATCGTATATAGCGTGTTTTTGTTCATATACAGCATATCCGTTTTCTTTGAAAATGCTTTTTTTTAGGCTTCCTCCAAATGGACCTCTAACAAAGTTACAAACTTCCCCAAATTTCTTTATTTCCCAACCCTTTTTCATAGCATCTCCGAAATTGAGTTAAGAATTTTAGCACTTTGTTTATCCAAATTTGCCATTTCTTTTAAAATATCTTTTGGCTCACGCAAAGGTGCTTCTTCGGGTGTATTTGGGTTTTTAACCGATAGGTCGAAAGTAGTTTGGTCAATGTCTGTAATATTTATAGTCCAAGAGTTTTCGCTTTCCTTTTGTGTTTTTTGGAATTCGACAAATTCGGCTAAATCTTTTTCGTTAAGCGGATTGGTTTTCCCTAAGTTTCTATCAAGATTAAGTTGATAAAACCAAGTTTTTTGTGTTGGTTTTCCTTTTTCAAAAAACAACACAACTGTTTTTACTCCTGCTCCTGTAAATGTTCCGCCTGGTAAATCTAAAACGGTGTGTAAATTGCAGTTGGTTAAAAGTTCTTTTCTAAGAGCAATAGAAGCGTTGTCGGTGTTGCTTAAAAATGTATTTTTAATTACAACTCCTGCTCGTCCACCTGCCTTTAAAATCTTTATAAAATGTTGTAAAAACAAACTTGCTGTTTCTCCTGTTTTAATTGGAAAATTTTGTTGCACTTCGGCTCTTTCTTTTCCGCCAAATGGTGGATTTGCCAATATTACATCGTAACGGTCTTTTTCTTGTATATCAGAAAGATTTTCGGCAAGTGTGTTGGTATGAATAATGTTTGGTGCTTCCACTCCGTGCAAAATCATATTCATAATACCAATAATGTAAGCAAGTGATTTTTTCTCTTTTCCGTAAAAAGTTTTCTTTTGCAATGTTTCTACATCGCTTGTGGATAAACCTTTTTTGTTAAGATATTCAAAGGCTTCAACCAAGAAACCTGCACTTCCAACAGCACCATCGTAAATGGTATTTCCAATTTTAGGGGCAACAACTTTTACAATGGTTTTAATCAGTGGGCGAGGGGTGTAATATTCTCCACCGTTTCGCCCTGCATTTCCCATATTTTTTATTTTGCCTTCGTAAAGATGGCTCATTTCGTGCTTTTCGGCGTGGGTTCTAAATCGCAGTTCATCAATCAAGTTTGCAACTTCTCGCAAATTGTAACCACTTTGTATTCTGTTTTTTAGTTCGCTGAAAATCTCACCAATCTTATATTCAATAGTATTGGCATTTTCGGCACTTCCTTTAAATTTTTTGAGGTATGGAAAAAGTTCACCGTTTACAAAATCTACGAGGTCATCGCCTGTCATTGCGTTATGGTCAATTTTTCCGTTTTCAAGTTTCGGTGCAGCCCAAGTTGTCCATTGGAATTTTGGTTCAATTATTTTTTCATAAGTCTTTCCCGATAGGATAGCCGCCGTTTCTTTGTCTTTTTCTAAGTCGTCAAGGTATTTCAGAAATAAAATCCACGAGGTTTGCTCTACATAATCCAGTTCACTTCCGCACCCTGCGTCTTTGTGAAGTATATCGTCTATATTTTTAAAAGTCTGTTCAAACATTTATTTAATCTTTTTTATTTGAGATGATTAAATCTTTTACATCCACATCAAGTATTTCAGCAATTTCCATCAATATTTCTAATCTTGGTTGTTGTCTATTTTGAACATAACCATTAACCATATTGTAGCTTTTGTTTAGCTTTTCTGCTAACCAAATCTGCTTAATTCCTTTTTCTTCCAACACTTCTTTTATTCTGTTCATTTTTCAATAATAATTGAATTACAAAATTAGTCAATTTATATTTAATATCTCATTTTTCAATATAAAATATGTTGTTAATATTACCGAGTGCGTTGGCAAAAAATAGCTCTTTTGATTTTTTAGGGTCGGGGTTGTGTGTCGGCAAAAAAAACAAATGTGCTATTTGTGTGGTGGGCTTATCTTACTAATCTTTTTCTTGTAGCAAATTTACCATTCTGTGTCGTTGGGTTTGCTTGTGCCTAACGGTCTCGCATATGCACAGTGGCGGTATTTTCCGCACTGCTGTTCATTATTGCTATATCTGTTAATTTATTCATAATTGCTTTATTTATTGCACTTTACCCGCCATTGTGTATATGCTGTGTTGGGCACTGGCATTCTTTCATTTATGTCATTTTCTTTGTTAAATTTGTTATTCATTTTCTTCATTCCGTGTGTTGGCAAGGCATACTTTTTTGCAATTTTAGGTTAAGCGTTGGCTCGTGTGAATTGCAAATGTGTATGGCTTTCGGGTTGCTGTTAATTTAAATTTTTCTTAAATTCGTCTATTACATTTTTAGTATATTGTTCCATATCAGCAAAGTTTTCTTTTTTAAGTGTCGTTTCTACAAATTCATCTACCGGATAAGGTTTCAAATTTACTTCATATCCTTTTGATTTGCTTTGAACAATCGAATAATTAAAATATTCTCTGACATCTTGGTGAATAACCGGTGCAACAAATGATAAATATTTTTTTAATCTATCGGCAAATTCTTCATTGGAATATAAATGCCGGATTACTGATGTCGTTTCATTGTTTAATTGTTGGGTTTTGTTACGAATTAGTGTAACTTCTATCAACCAATAAATTTGCTTGGAAAATATCTCTATATCGCTTTTATTTCCGGGTGCGTGTGAATATGGTTTGCCGATATGGTCTGCTTTGTAATTTGGTCTGATAGCAAATTGTTTTCCATATCTTAATGTGATTAATATAGCAATGAAAAATTCTAATTTTAAAGGCTCTGGTATTTCCTTAAACTCTTCAATTACAGTTTTTCTACTACCTATTTTATTGATACTTTCCGTTATCTTTTCTTCATTGATTTCATAAGTTTCAATGATGTCAAAAATTTGATTTCGATATATTTCGCCGTCAATTTTATCTTGTTCACGATATTTCAAGATGAGTTTAATAAACGGTTCATTGATACTATCCAATTTCTCAAAATACTCTTTTGCTTGTGTTTTTTCCGTTTCGGTTAATTCAAAATTTACAGACAATAGGTCTTTGATGTATTCCAATTTGTTTTCATTGATTTGAATGAGTTTTTTACCAATAAACCTGATAGTTATAAATCCTGAAATAATCAAAACTCTTCTTACCACATCGGGATAATCGCGGGTAACTGTTTTGAATTTTGTGGTAACGCCATATTCTTTTTTCACGAAATCATATGCACTATCAAAATCAGGAAATGCGTTTTCGTCAACTATTTTAAGGAAATCATCTACGTTTCCATCCTTACTGAACATTGCCACGATAAATTGTTCATAACTCAATGAACGTCCCTTTTCTTTTTGCTTTAATAAAACTTGTAGAATAAATCTAAAAAAGTTGAAATCATTCGATACATTACGATAAGGATTTTTGCGGTTGTATTTCATTGATTGAATGGAAAATGCTTCCTGCTCATCAATTTCACGATTGACTAACTTTTTTGCAATTTCCGAAAAACTAAATACTTCACCGTAACGGGCATAAACAAAACCTAATTCGGAAGGCGTTCGCATATAAGTCCAAAATCTTGCAGGATAACCTTTGGGAAAACCACCATCGGAATTTCGTGTGCTGTTTACTTCAATGACAATATCTTTTATATCGTTAATGGTAGTTGTTTCTTCAATTATTATTTTGTCGCTTTTTACAATTTTTTCCAAATAGAGATGCGAAACAATATCAAGCAAATTCTCATCGTTTAATACAATGCCATCAAAATCTTTTAGTGCGGTTAAAATTTCCAAATATCGTTCAGGATTTCTAACGGCTGTTTCAAAAGCCATTTGTTTATATGTCGGTTTCCTTTTTATTCCTGTTTTTCCCATATTTTATACTACTTTAATTTTTTCTTTTTTAAATGTAAAGTCAAATTCTAATTCGATAACTTTTTTCTCTGCTTTATAATTAGTTATCAATACTTCTTTAAATGATTTTATGGTATTATCGTGATAACTGATGTAATTACTCTTTATATCAAATGAATTATATTTTTTACTCCATTCCAAAAAGTAATTATTTATCTTACCTTTGTAGTGAGTAACATTTGAAATAGCAAAATTTACATTCTTTTCATTTAATTCATCTAATAAATTTACAAGTTTTTGTTCGCTTTGTTTATTCCAATATTTATTATATTCACTAAAAGTTATTAGATATGGTGGGTCAAGATAAACAAAATCATTTTCCTTAAAATCGATTTGTTTTATAAATTCAACAAAATCAAGATTATAAAACTTTATTTTTTCATCTCTAACTATTCTGAAATAATTTAGCAATGCATTATAAACATTTTTGTTAAAATCAACATTCCCGACAGGTAAATTATATTCTCCTTTCGAGTTAAATCTCAGCATTCTGTTAAAACCAAATATTAATAAAAGATACAGATGTAAAATATCACTTTGGTCTGATTTATTATAATCTTCTTTTAATTTTTGAAATCCTGTTTTATTAAACTTGGCATAATAAGTTTTTTTCCATTGCTGTTTTAATTCTAATGGAACCACATCTTTAATATATGAGTGAGATAAGCCATATTTATATATTTTTTGTTCTATTTTTTTAAAAAAGACTGTTGGATTTTGTGCTTGTTGTATTAAGAAACGATGTATTTTCACTACATTTTCATCTATATCATTTAATAAATATTCATTTGCATTAGTATTTAAAAATACAGAGCCTCCACCAGTAAAAGGTTCAATAAATCTATTTATTTTATGAGGAAATAATGTTTTTATTTCAGGCAATAATTTATATTTATCACCAACATAAAACAAAGGGGAACGATATATCATATTATTACTCATATTTCTTTGTTAAAAATAAAAATTCTTTATGGTTTTTAAAATCAGTTTTTCCCGTATTAAAAAATCTATGAGATTGTTCAAATATTTTTGTTTCACCAATTTCATTTAGAATCTGAATAATTTCTTCTAATTTAATCTTATTTTCAGATGATTTGCTTTTTGATTTGTAAGTATTATTATAAGATACTGCAAGATATTTAACATTAAGATTTTGAACTAAATTACGAAATGTTTCTTTTGCTTTTACCGTGCAATATTTACTCATATTTTCAGGCTCAGGCTTTAATGCAACACCATATAACTTTGGTTTATCCCATTTTACCAAAGTTTCATAAATATGATAAAAGCGACTATATTGTCGTGAATTATATGGGGGATCAATATATGCAATATCTGCGTTGATTTTTCGTGCTAATTTATTTGCGTCTTCTCTGTAAATTTCAACTCCTTCAAAATCTTCTGTTTTAATAAGTTTTATATGAAAATTTGTTTTGCGAATAGGCTTTTTAATGTAAGCATCAAAATGCCCAACAGTATTGGCTACTCTATCCATTGAATAAATTAAACTAGCAAGAAGTATGCTATATTCTTTTTCATTTAATTCTCGTTTTAAACTTTCGATATGTTCTCTAATAAATCCTATTTTTTTTGAAATGTTGTATTCAAAAAATTTATTTCCAAAATTTATTGAAAAATAATTATCTTGTAATTTATTGGCATTTAAAGAATTATAATAATTTAATAATTCTAACAATTTGTTTTTATCCCATTTCTCAGGTTTAAAAAATGCCTTGTATATTATATGGTTAGAGTAAAGAATATCGTTTATAATAACTTTTTCATATTTTACCATTGCTTTTTTTGCAACACTCGCTGTCCCTGAAAATATGTCAATAAAATTATTTATTCCTTTTGTTTCATCATTAATAATTTGCATTATCCAATTGGTTAACTTTGCCTTATTTCCAATATATCTTCGACTTTCAAGATGAATGTTGTCTTCTACTTCATATTCGGGAAAAAGAGATGTTTGATATTTAATTTTTTCTTCTGCAAGTTGTAATGCTTCAATACTAATATCTGTTTCTGTATATTCTTTTACTTCGTCAAAAATTTTATCGCTAATTAATATTTTTAAAAGTTCATTTTTATTATAGTTGTAAAATAATGCTAATTTTTCTACTTGTTCTTTTGTTGGTAGTCTTTTACCTGTTTCAATACGGCTTAAAAGAGTGAAATTTATATCAGTCCGTTTAGCAACATCTTGTAACATAAGATTTTTGTTTTCTCTAATCTCTTTTAAAACATTTCCGATTGTAACAACTGTTTCTATCATAATTCCAACATAATTTGACAATTTATGACAAAAATATAAATAATAAATTAATTATTGTCAACCACCTTTTATTTTTTTGCGTGTTGAATAAAAAATAGCTCTTTTGCAATTTAGGGTTTGAGTATTGGCTCGTGTGAATTGTAAATGTGCTATTTGTGCGATGGATTATCAAGCCTTTTGAGTAGCAAATCAGTCATTCCATTTTGTTCGACCTGCTTGTGCCCAACGGCAGTTTGTCTAAAAACCACCGATTTAAGATAACATTCAACCAAATATAAGCCTTTTTAAGACATGATTAAAAAATACTTGTTCAATAATTTCTATAAATTTAGATTTCTTAAA
>Ga0256845_1002482_pt1 | contig 13332 bp, 9 predicted proteins | sample RiftiametaG_FD_189101 | JGI IMG/M metagenome (GOLD analysis project Ga0256845, IMG submission 189101) | Tube worm associated microbial communities from hydrothermal vent at the East Pacific Rise, Pacific Ocean - Riftia | ecosystem: Host-associated > Annelida > Integument > Unclassified ... | reverse complement strand
ATATGATGTGCCTCAGAGCAAGCATAAAACTATGATTTTAACATTTGTAAATGCAAACTTATAAGTACATATGTTTTAAAAAGTTTGCATTTACAATAGTGTATTTTGGATTAAATGGCTTTGTAACAACTTGTTATGCGTTTCTCAGCAGGCCCTAAATATAAAATAAAGCCTCAATAACTTTCTGTTATTGGGGCTTTATTTATTTAGGATAGAATAAATTGAAAAAAAAATAATGTATATTTGTTTTTTATTTAAAAAATGAAAAAACAAAGATTTAACATATATATAATAGCCGTAATTTTTTTAATTTTTGCAGTATCTTGTTATACAACTAATCAAACAACACAGAAACCAAAAAATAAGAACCTTGCTTATATATACAACCCTCATTCCAGAACAGTAAATATAGAATATCTTGTAAATCATATTGATGATGATAACAGTAAAATATATGCACGAGTAAAATCAAACGAGCTATTTTTTATTAAATCAACTGTTTCCGATGGGCAATTTGCCGATATAAAATTTAAATATAGAGTATATAATTCTTTTTCGAGCAAACAAATAGTTGATAGTGCTACACTAATCCTAAACTTTAGAAAAGATTTAATTGGCGACACCATTGAAATAGAACTGCCTATTAAAATAAAAAGAGATTCTACTTATTCTGCAAAAATTATTTTTACCGATTTAAACAGAGAAAGAAAAGAAACAGATTATATTTTTATTGATAAAAAATCGAGATACACAAATCAGAATTTTTTAGTTGAAAACAAAGAAGATAAAATTTTGGTTTTTGATAGAATAATAAAAAGCAATAAATATTATAATATAGAAAACAGCAGAGTTAAACAAAAAAGTTTTTTTGTTTCTTATTATGCAACTAAATTTCGTCCTGCTTTTTTACCTTTTTCTACACAAGTAAAAAAAATAGACTTAAATCCCGATAGCATCTTTTCAATTAAAAATAATTTATTTATAACTAAAAAAGGCTTGTTTTTTCTGCGTGCTGACACAAATATTGCTAAAGGAATAAGCTTATTAAACTTTACACCTAATTATCCTAAACTAAAAACCCCCGAAGAGTTATTAGACCCACTACAATATATCACATCAAGTTCTGAATTTAAACGACTAAAAAATAACCCAAGCAAAAAACTTGCAGTAGATAAATTTTGGTTAAATATAACCGGAAATAAAAACAGAGCCAGAGAATTAATTAAAATTTATTATACTAGAGTTAAACTTGCAAATATATATTTTACTAGCTATAAAGAAGGGTGGAAAACAGATAGAGGAATGATTTTTACAGTTTTTGGAGCACCTACAATAGTTTATAAATCTGATAAATATGAAAAGTGGATTTATGGCGAAAATCAAACAAATGCAGGTTTAATTTTTCTTTTCGAGAAAAAAAATAAATTCTTTTCCGATACCGATTACGAACTACACCGAAACCAAGTGTACAAAACTACATGGTATCAAGCTGTAGATGTTTGGAGAAATGGACGTGCATTTACAGTTGTAAATTAGACCTGTCTATAAGGCCCAATTTTGGCGTTATTATTCAAAATTAAAATACTTTAATGTTTTACAGTTTTAAATTTATCACACACATTAACCTTAAATTTTAGAGTAAAAATAGCCCCTAAAAAACAAAGTATTTTCATTTTTTACATATTGATTCATCATTAAATCAAATAATAATTGAGAAATACACTTAAATTTATTACTTTTGCAGTTTAAATTAAATTCATAACTTAAAAATGAATAAAGCTAAAATATTATTCATTTCACAAGAAATGACGCCATACTTGCCAGAAACCGAAATTTCTGTTATAAGCAGGAATCTGCCTCAAGGCATTCAGGAACTTGGTAAAGAGATTAGAACATTAATGCCTCGTTATGGAAAAATTAACGAGCGTCGACATCAATTGCATGAGGTTATTCGCCTTTCGGGAATGAACCTTATAATTGACGATGCCGATCATCCATTAATTATTAAAGTAGCATCAATACAACAAGCCAGAATGCAGGTTTATTTTATTGATAATGAAGACTTTTTTCATCGCAAATTTATACATACCGACGAAGAAGGAAACTACTTTGAGGACAATGATGAAAGAATGATTTTCTTTGCAAGAGGTGTTATAGAAACTGTGAAAAAACTACGTTGGACACCAGATATTATACATTGTCATGGATGGTTCACTTCATTTGTGCCAATGCTTCTAAAAAAAGTTTATTCTGATGATACATTTTTTCAAGATGCAAAAATTATTTTTTCTTTATACGAAGATCAATATGAAGGCACATTAGATAAAAATGTAAAATACAAATTAGTATCAGAAGGCATGGACGAAAACGATTTAGACATTTTGTCTAATCCTACTTTCGAGAATTTATCTAAGTTAATTATCGATAATTCTGACGGCATTATTATTGGTTCAAAAAACGCCCATAAAGAACTTATAGATTATACCAAAGATAAGAAAAAACCTACTTTAGAATATCAAGACGAAGAAAATTATATTGAAAATTATTCTAAGTTTTATGATAAATTATTAAACTCTTAGATTTAAAAATTGTGCAATACAAAAATATAATTCTTTTAATTTTTTTTTCAATTCTATTATTCTCTTGTAAAAAAGAAGACAAATCGCTTATAGGTAAAAATATTTTACCCGATAGTGATGTGCTTGGAACAGAATATTTCCAATTCAATAATATAAAAGCTTCTACCGTTGCCGGAAGTAAAATAGAATCGCATGATAAACTTTCGGTAATGCTTGGCAGTATGGATTTTGGCGATGAATACGGGCATTCTAAAGCCGATTTTATCACTCAAACTCGATTATCTGTGCTAAAACCTACTTTTGCAGGATTTGGCAATAATCCGATTGTAGATTCTGTAAAAATGTTTATGCTTTATGTTGGCGATAAATATTATGGCGACACACTTACCGATTTAAATATCAAGATTTACGAAATTAATGATGATATTTATTTAGATTCAACGTATTATTCCGATTTCGACCCTAGTTTAATTTACGACGAGTCAAATCCTATATGCAATCAAACAATTTCTCCTGCACCATCAACAAATTTATTAGAATTAAATATTAATAATGATTTTGGACAGAAAATTGTTGAGATAGATACAAATTTACTTAAAGACAACGATGTTTTTGTAGAGAATTTTAAAGGTCTGTATATTACAAGCGATAGCGTTACAAATGGAGGGTCAATACTCTATTTTAGTTTAATATCTAAAGCAACATATATAAGAATTTATTATCATAATGATATAGATACACTTGATTACGATCTCCTTATAAATGAAGCTTGTGCCGAAATAGGTATGTTTAAACATTCAAGATATAATATAGATTTTAATGATAGCACATCTCAGTTTGTCTATACACAGACAATGGCTGGGATAAGAGGAAAAATTGATTTATCAGTAGTAAAAACTTTTGCCGATTCAGGAAATGTAACAATAAACAAAGCAGAATTAGTTTTCGATTATCAATCGCAAACCAATCCAGAACCAGAAAAATTATATCTGCAAGTTGTAGATGGCAAAGATGATACACAGCCATCAGATTTTAATCTAGGATATTATAACGGAAAATATAACGAGGATAATCAAACATATTCTTTTGTAATAACCAAACATGTTTCTGACATTATTAAAGGTACTCAGCAATATCCAGAATTATATGTTTATCCTTATAATAGTTCATTAACTGCAAATAGAGCAACATTAATTAATAATTTTGATAATAAAAATATAAAACTAAAAATAATATATACCAAATTTTGATATGTAACAGTTTTGGTAAAATATTAGTCATTAATAAAAATTATGTGTGGAATAGTTGGTTATATCGGAGAAAAAAATGCTTATCCAATTTTAATTAATGGATTAAAGCGTTTAGAATATCGTGGATACGACTCTGCTGGAGTCGCTTTGCTAAACGGCGATACACGAACATATAAAACTCAAGGTAAGGTTAGCGATTTAGAAGCATTTGTTGAAGGAAAAGATATATCCGGAACAATAGGCATGGGGCATACTCGTTGGGCAACTCATGGCGAACCAAATAACGAAAATGCACATCCTCATGTTTCAATGAATGGAAATTTTGTTGTAATCCACAATGGTATAATAGAAAATTACTCAAGACTAAAAGATAGATTAATAAACAGAGGCTATAAATTTAAAAGTCAGACTGATACAGAAGTTCTTGCCAATTTAATAGAATATATTTATATAAAAGGAAAAGTTTCGGCAGAATTAGCTGTTCGTTTGGCACTAACAAAAGTAGTTGGAGCATACGGAATACTTGTTGCTTGTAGAGATGAAAGTAACCAAATTGTTGCAGCACGAAAAGGAAGCCCGCTTGTTATTGGAGTAGGGAAAAACGAATATTTTTTTGCTTCTGATGCAACACCAATTATTGAACATACAAACTCTGTAATATATTTAAATGATGATGATATTGCAGTTGTAACAAAAAATAGTTTACAGCTAAAAACTATCACTAATGATAAATTAAAACCAAAAGTTCAGAAACTGAATTTAGGAATTGGAGAAATAGAAAAAGGCGGTTACGAGCATTTTATGCTTAAAGAAATATTTGAACAACCAAAAGCTATAAACGATACATTTAGAGGCAGAATAACTTTTGATAAACAAAAACTGCACTTAGGTGGATTATACGATGTAATGGGAAAGCTTGAAAAAGCAAAACGTATAATTATTATAGGTTGCGGAACATCGTGGCACGCAGGTTTGGTTGGAGAGTATCTAATTGAAGATATTGCCAGAATACCTGTTGAGGTTGAATATGCTTCGGAATTCAGATATCGCCACCCTGTAATGTACGAAGATGATGTTGTTCTAACAATAAGCCAAAGCGGTGAAACAGCCGACACTCTTGCCGCTATTAAATTAGCAAAAGAGGCAGGAGCAACAGTTTTAGGCATTTGCAATGTGGTTGGAGCAAGCATACCACGCGAAACCGATGGAGGAGTTTATACTCATGCCGGACCAGAAATTGGAGTAGCATCAACAAAAGCATTTACTGCACAAGTAACTGTTCTTACTATGATGGCAATTATTCTTGCAGAAAAGAGAGCTGTTATTTCAAAAGAAAAATATTTAGAATTAATAGATGAATTATCGCAAATTCCAGAAAAAATTGAAAAAATATTAAGTTTTCATCAAGAATATAAAACTATTGCAGAAAAATATAAAGATGCTACAAACTTTTTATATCTTGGCAGAGGATACCAGTTTCCTGTTGCCTTAGAAGGAGCTTTAAAACTTAAAGAAATATCATATATTCATGCCGAAGGATACCCCGCAGCAGAAATGAAACATGGACCAATTGCTTTAATAGATGAGAATATGCCTGTTGTTGTTATTGCTACTCACGATAAATCTTACGAAAAAATTGTATCGAATATTCAAGAAGTTAAAGCACGTAAAGGTATTGTTATTGCCATAGTTACCGAGGGCGATACAATTATTAAAGATTTAGCTGACCATACTTTTGAAATACCTTTGGCAAACGACGAAGTTTTACCATTATTAACTGTTATTCCACTGCAAATGTTATCGTATTATATTGCTGTGTTAAGAGGTTGTAATGTAGATCAGCCAAGAAATCTCGCAAAATCTGTAACAGTAGAATAAAAAATTATGTTAGATCTAAGTTAGACGGACGGGTCATCTCTGATGGTAACACTTTAATAAACTCAATTAATTTGTTTCATAAAATAACTATTTTTTTCTAAAATCGTTAACAAAAATTTGAACACGAGTAGTAATTCTATACATTGCCGGAACAATTATAAGGGTTAAGAAAGTTGCAAATGTAAGTCCAAAAATTACTGTCCACGAAAGTGGTGCCCACATAGATGCCATATCGCCACCAAAACTAATATGCGGATTAAATTCGCTAAGTAAAGTTTCAAAATTTATGTTTAAGCCTACTGCCATTGGTACAAGTCCGAGAATTGTTGTAATTGCGGTTAAAAGTACCGGACGTAAACGAGTTTTCCCTCCTTGAATTATACAATCTGTTGCTGCATCAATAGGTAAAATGGCATTTTCGGGTAAACCTAATTCTATACGTTTACGTGCTTTTAACAAGTCTATATAATCTATCAGTACAATAGCGTTATTTACTACAACTCCTGCCAAAGAAACAAGTCCTACACCTGTCATTACAATAATTATATCCATTCCAAATGTAGCAATACCACCAAACACACCAATTGTTGAAAGTAATACTGATGTTAGAATAATTAAAGGTTTTACAAGCGAATTAAATTGTGAAACTAAAATTAGTAATATAAGAGCAATAGCAATAGCAAAAGCACCTCCTAAAAATGCCATACTTTCTGCTTGGTCTTCTTGTTGTCCTGTAAATTTATATTTATATCCTTCAGGAAATATATTTTTATTTTTTGCTAAAACTTTTTTAAGTTTATTATTTATTTCGTTAGCGTTAAAACCCTCTAATACATTAGAATATATAGTTATTACACGATCTAAATCTTTTCGTTTTACGGCACCGTAAGTTGTTGTGTAAGTAAATGTTGCAACCGAGGAGATAGGTATTTGCATAACTTTTCCACGATTATTTCTAAATTTTAGTTTCATATTCATAAGAGTTGGTATGCTGTATCGTTGGTCATCTTTAAGACGTAGTTGAATAGGGTATTCGTCTTCTCCGTCTTTATAGTCGGAAATTTCTTTACCAAAAAGAGCTGTACGCATTGTTGATGCAATCATACCTGTTGACATGCCGAAACGACGTGCAGCATCACGGTTTATGTGTACTAACATTTCGGGTTTTCCTAAATCTAAATCAATTTTTAAGCCTTCAATACCCGGTATGTTTTGTGCAACCATAATACTTTGAACAGTATCGGTAAGTGCAATAAGTTTGTCGTAATCTTTTCCTATTATCTCTAAATTAATAGGTTTTCCCATTGGGGGTCCTTTTTGGTCTTTTAGCAACGAAACTTTTACTCCGGGAAATTTATCTACCAAACCATCAGAAATACGTTTCATAACGTCGGTAGAGCTTCTGCCTTCTCGTAATTCGTAATCTATAAACGATAATGTTATAAGTCCTTCAAATGCCTGAGCTTGAGAGCCTCCAATTTTATCTTGTGTTTTTGCTCCCTCGCCTACGTTAGAAACTATAGATTTTAAAATTACTGTATCTTCTCCTACTATATCAACAACTCTATCGTAAAGAATTTTTGTCATAGCATCGGTTTCTGTAATATCTGTACCGATAGGCATTTCAAGTTTTACATTTATATAATTTGGGTCGCCATCGGGAAAAAATAATATTTTTGGCTGACTTAATTTTAATAATCCTAATGTCATACCAAGAATAAGAAAAGCACCAAGTAAAATATAATAAGGTGTTTTTCCTGTAATAGAATATTTTAATATTTTTTGATATACATTTTCTAATTTAACTAAGAATACTCTTTGAAACCAAATACCTAATTTATGTAATATCAAGATATTAAACAATGTTACTATTCCGCCAATAGCTAATAGATTTGCTATTGTAAAAAATTGTATTAAATAAAATGGTATTGATAATAAGAATAAAATTCCTGCAATTTTTAAAGCTTTATTTTTACTAAATGGTTTTTCTTCTCCCTCTTTTTTAATAAATGTTGATGATATAACAGGGTTTATAACAAGTGCTACAAAAAGTGATGAAGTAAGTACGATGATTAATGTTATAGGTAAATATTTCATAAATTCGCCCATAATACTATCCCAAAAAATAAGAGGAAGGAATGCTGCCAAAGTTGTAGCTGTTGATGCAATAATTGGTACGGCAACTTCACCAACAGCAAGCTTTGCAGCCTCAAATTTTTCGTACCCCTCATCTAAAAATCTGTATATATTTTCAACTACTACAATTGCATTATCTACAAGCATTCCTAGGGCAAGAATAAGGCCGAAGAGTACTACCATATTTATTTTGTAGCCCATTGCACCAAGCACTACAAAAGACAAAAACATTGAAAGAGGTATTGCAATACCAACAAAAAGGGCGTTTCGTGTTCCTAAGAAAAAGAATAGAACTATTACAACAAAAATAATACTCATTATCATTGAGTTTTCTAAGTTGCTAAGTTGTTTTCTGATGTTATCAGATTGGTCGTTTGTTGGTATTATATGTAAATCTTTTGGAACAAGTCCTTCTTCTCTAGCTTTATTTATTACAGCGTAAACATTATCTGATGCCGATAAAATATTTTCGCCACTTTTTTTCACAACCTGAAGAGATAAAACAGGTGTTGTTCCTAAACGAGAAATACTTTTTGGTTCTTCGTAGGTATATTTAACTGTTGCAACATCACGTAAGTAAACAATATTGCCTTTTTCGTGTTTTATTATTGTATTTCTAATTTGGTCCATATTGGTATATTCGCCAATAATACGAACCGAACGACGTGTGCCTTCTAATTTTATTTGTCCGCCACCAATAGACATGTTCTCTTGTGCTATTGCTGTTTCTATATCGTTCATATTTAAAGCAAATGCTTCCATTTTGTTGGCATCTACATCAATACGTACTTCTCGTTCTGAAATACCTTGAATATTTACTTTTGATACTTCTTTTATGCCTTTAAATTCTTCTTCAAGGTCGTCGGCATATTTTTTTAATTCGTTAATAGAATAATCGCCTGATATATTTATGTTTATAAAAGGAAATTCGGAAAAATCAATATCTTTTACACTTGGGTCGTCAGGCAAGTCGTTTGGTAAATCGGCTTTTGCTTTATCTACTGCGTCTTTCACATCTTGTAAAGCATCTTTAATATCAACATCAAAAGTAAATTCTATTGAAATTAATGATACGTCTTGCATTGATGTTGAGGTTAGTTTTTTGATGCCTTTTATACCGTCAATTTGCTTTTCTATTGGGCGAGTTACAAGGTTTTCTATATCGGCAGGGTTGTTTCCCGGATATACTGTTTGCACCATAACATAGGGTATGTTTACCTCAGGAAAAAGTTCTTTTGGTAAAGCATCGTACGACATTAATCCTATAACGGCAATTAATACAGTTAAAATAAAAACCGAAGTTCTATTTTTAAGTGCTAATGTTGTTAATTTAAATTCTCTTATTTTTTCTTTCATAGTTCTATTCAATTAATAATGTACAATGAGTAATGTGTAATGTGTAATTTACAATGTGTAATGTGTAATTAACTTTTTGCATCATTTTTTAATTTTATATTATCTTGTGTTGATTTTATTATTTTATACAAAATTTTTAATATCTCATCACAATCTTCAATTAATGAATTAAATAATTTCTCCTCAATATAATCAGTGTCTTTTAGTAACCTAAGCCAATAGTGTGTTTCTCGTGCTTCTTTATATGCAACAAATAATTTAGCAACAAAATCTTTTTTTGAAATACCACCAATAGCCTCCTCTGTATTTGCTCCTATTGATGTTCCACACCTTAATATTTGTTTCGATAAAATATATTCGTTCTTTTCTGATAAGAATTTATATAATCTAACAATCCTTATACTAAAATTATATGTTTTATCAAGTATTATATTTTCCTTCATCATTCTATTCAATTTACAATACGTAATTATCAATTAATAATTACTAATTACACATTGTACATTACACATTGCACATTGCACATTGTACATTACTAATTGTCAATTGTAATCTCGCTTCCATTACTAACAATATTATATCCTTTAACTATTACATTATCATTAGGTTTAATACCTTTTTTAATTATAGTTTTATCTTTATAAGAGCGACCTGTTTCAACAAAAACTTTTTTAGCAATTGTTATTGTGTCCTTTTTTTCGGCAATAAAAATAAATTGTTTTTCAAAGTCTTTTTTAATTATTATTGATGGCACAACTAAAGCACTATCTTTTGTATAATCGTTTATTTTAATGGTAGCAATCATATTAGGTTTTAATTTGTTTTTAATATTTTTTGCTCTTACTTCAATATCAAAAGTTCTATTAGAAGGATTTATGATATTTCCTGTTCTGTAGATAGGTTCACGTAATTTTAAATTAGGATATGTTGTAAATGAAATATCTACACTATCGCCTTTGTGCATTACAGGCAAATATATTTCTGATACATCGCCTATAAATTTCATTTTATTTAAATTTACTAAAGCTATAGCTTGCATTCCGGGACTTGCTAGTTCGCCTTCTTTTAAATTTATTTGGTCAACAATACCGGAAAACGGGGCTTTTATTTCACTCATAGCAAGTTGAGCTTGCAGTGTTTTAAGTTGTTCTTGCAAACTTTCGTATTGTGTTTTTGCTTGCAGATATTGTATTTCGGAACCTACATGTTTTTCTAACCATAATTCTTTTTGTTTGTTATAGGTTATTTCAGCCAAATTTAATTGAGTTCTCACATTTTGTATTTGTCCTTCAATTACAGCCGAATTTTGCTTTAAAAGTAATGTCCCCTTACTTACTTTTTGACCTTCCTTAACATATATTTTTTTAATTTGTCCTGGAGTTTCTGGGCTAATCATAGCATATTCTACAGCCTCAATATTTGCTGTAACATTAAAATAATGATGAAATGTTTGTGGTTGAACTTCTAAAACCTTAACCAAAGTTTTATGGTTTTTTGTTTCTTCTTTCTTTTCTTCATTTTTGCAGGATATAGTTATTATTCCTAATGCGAAGATTACTACTATTTTTATTATATTTCGGTTCATATTTTTAATTTTATTATTAATTACTAAATAAATAGCACTCTATACTTATTACTTCTTACTTCCTACTAATTACAAGCCCAAAGCCTTGTCAAGTTTATTCTTAGCATCAAGCAAATTAAAAATTGCCTGAAAATAAGCTTGTTCTGTATTCAGATATTGCAATTGCGATTGAGTTAATTCTAAACTTGTAGCCATACCACTACTATATTTTGTTTGATAATCGTTATAAATTTTTTCTGATAAGTTTTTATTTTCTTTTTGCAAATTATAACTATCAAAGGCATTTTGAAATTGTAAACGAGCCTGAACAACTTGCATATTTAAATTTTCTGAAAGTTGATATTTAGAATTCTGCACTTTATCAAGAGCAATTTTTTGCTGCGATACTTTAGACAATCTTTGTCCGCTCGAAAAAATAGGAATATTGATGCTTAATCCAACAATATTTGCAGGATACCATTTTCCTCCCGAAAATACTTCAAAATCATTACTCATCATACTTTCTTGATGATTATAGAATGCTGAAACAGATGGTAAGAATGTTGTTTTTTCTCTGTCCATATTCAGTTTTTGCAAATGTTCTTGGGTCGTAATTAATTTATAATCAAAGTGATTTTCTAATTCAAAAGCTGTATTTTGCAATTCTTCTATATTTAGATTTGCCAACATTGGTTCTAATTTGGCGGTAAGGCTTATTTGTTTTTTAAGCGGTATATTCATTTGAAATTTTAACAAATTCATTAAAATTTCTATTTGCCTTTCGGCAGATGTTAGGGCGTTTTCTAAAGTGGTAAGATTAATTTTTAATTGCGAAGCATCTGTTTCTTGTGCAAGCCCACTTTCAAACATTGCTTTTGTATCATTATAAATAGATTGTGTACTTTCAATATTTTTTTCAATAATTTTCTTACGTTCTTCAGCTATCAAAATTAAATCATAAGTATTTGCTATTTGCTGTTTTAATTCTTTTTCGGTTTTTATAAGTTGATTTTCCGATAGTTCTTTATAAATTTTAGATGCTTTTAACCCAACAATATATTCTCCACTAAAAATTAATTGTGTTGCTTGTAAATTAAATTTTGTGTTATGGTCTGTTCCAAATTTCATTTCCATATATTCGCCATCGGGTGCAGCAGGATTAAAAATTTTTGCCGGCATTAATGTAACAGGTAGGTCTATATTGTAGTTATGACCCGCCGTTGCACTAACTTGTGGCAAGCCCATTGCTGTAGTTTCCCAAATTTTCTTGTTGGCAGAAATTATATCTAATCTGGCATTTACTACTTGCTTATTACTCTGCAAAGCATATTCTTGAGCTTCGGATAAACTAAATGCAGTTTTGGTAGTGTCAACTTGACTAAAACCCGAAATCCAAATTATGGATAGTATTATAATTATAGCTTTCTTCATTTTTTACGAATTTATTGTTGATAGTTTTTTATAAAATGCTTTTTTTCCTTTTTCGGTTGCTATTGCCATAAAATGATGAGAAAAAAGCTCTTTAAAAATTTCTATAATTGAATAGTCGGTATCTTCAAAAATATTAGTTTGCAGCAATGCTTCAATTTTCATTACGTGAAGTTTTGCAATAATATCGATATTAAAATCGTCTCTAAAAGAGCCTTCTTTAATACCTTGTGTCATATTCATCAGCATTTTTTTATAGATGTGTTCTCTGCGTTTTTTTATTGTAACAGCATATAAATCAGGATAATATTTTTGCAAATCATATTCCATCGACATATTAAAATCTTTAAAAAAATGTATTGCTCCTTGATATACTACAAACAATACATCAATTGCATTTTTTCCTTCAAAATTTACATTGTGTGGAGCATTACCTTCTTTGGCAAATTCAAAACTTAATACATATTCAACCAATTCTCTTTTGTCTTTAACACTTTCGTAAAGCGTTTTTTTAGAAATACCGCATTCTCTTGCTATATCGTCCATTGAAACAGATTTTATCCCAAATTTTTGGAATAATTTGCAAGTTTTTGCAACAATATCTTTTAATTTTTCATCCATAAATAAAAATTTACGAATGCAAATATAAAAACTTTTTTAAGTTTGGAAACTTTTTTTGTGTTAAAAGTTTTTAAAGTTTTTTCTTTTATACTGATTAGTAGTCAAAATTGCCTATAAATTCACTTCGTTTTTTATAGCCATTTTACTAATGTAACTGTTCTCAACACAAAAAACATAACGAAATTAGAGAATTTTATATGCAATCCCTACCTAGTGCTTGTCCAATGTCATTAAGTTAAGACGTAAAATCTATAATTTAAGCGTCATTGCGAGGATTCCGATAACTATCGGAAGACGAAGCAATCTTGTTAATATCAAGAGATTAACTTTGTTGAGGGCTTCGCCGTTGCCGAACTCGTTCCTCGTTCACAATGACGACAATATCCTTAACTTAATGACATTGTACGCAAACTCCCGAAATAAATCGGGACAGGCTTTGAACTCGAACTTTCTACACCAGACACTTGAGTTTATGGACAAATACTAAATAGGGTCTGCCAAGAAACACATAACAAGTTGT
>Ga0256845_1002481_pt1 | contig 13333 bp, 11 predicted proteins | sample RiftiametaG_FD_189101 | JGI IMG/M metagenome (GOLD analysis project Ga0256845, IMG submission 189101) | Tube worm associated microbial communities from hydrothermal vent at the East Pacific Rise, Pacific Ocean - Riftia | ecosystem: Host-associated > Annelida > Integument > Unclassified ... | reverse complement strand
CCTCCCCATTACCAATATGGGCCGTTCCATTTAAAATTAAAATACTTTTACTTTGTGTTTTACCTGGTGTTGCTATTTGAGCAACTGTGTAAAAGGTAAAAAGTTGCAAGTAAAATGCAACTGCTAATATGATGTGTTTTTTCTTCATGTCTTTTAATTTATTATCTTTCTTCACCAATCTCCCTAACCCTCTTCGCCAAGAGGGAATGCTCACGCACTAGGCTTTTTAATTATCAATTAACCTCACCGCTATCTTCTCTCCCTTTAAAAAGGGAGGCGGAGGGATTGATTTAAATTCTGCTTCAATCCCTCTGTGTCTCCCTTCTCCAAGGGAGAGGCTTTCACACAAGGCTTTTTATTTCTACAAATCTCACCGCTATCTTCTCCCTCTTAGAAAAGAGGGCAGGGGAGATTGACTTTATTTATTTTTTTCTAATTCTTTAATCGTTCCTACTATTACCCTCATTACATTATCAATATCATTTCTTACTTCTCGCTCTTCAAACCTTAACACATAATATCCTAGGCTCTTTAAATAACTATCTTTTTCTTCATCTCTTTCAATGGTAAAATTGTGAGAATAACCATCTATTTCAATTCCTAATTTTAACGTTCTGCAAGCAAAATCCAAAATGTAATTACCAATAGCAAATTGCCTCACAAACTGATAATCCAATTGCTTTTGTTTTAGCACTTTATCCCAAAGTAAAATTTCCCCAAGCGTAGATTCATTCCTCAACTTTCTAGCTAAAGGCTTTAACTTTTTGTTATAATGTGACTTTTCTGTCATTTTTTTCTTTACTCAACAACTTTACACCTATCAATCCCTCTGTATCTCCCTTCGCCAAGGGAGAGGCTTTCACACGAAGATTTATTTTATATCAATCTCCCTAGCCCTCTTCGCCAAGAGGGAATGCCTAAACACCTAGCTTTATAATTCATCTTTCTCCGCCATCTTCTCCCTCTTAGAAAAGAGGGTCGGGGAGATTGATGTTTCACAATCTTTTAACTATTCCCCAACAGTATCACAATGATACAGCCTTGGTTTTTTGGTGTTTACTTTTTGTGTTTTAGCTCCTCCGTTTTTTTCTTTTAGCATTTTTTCTATGATGCGAGCTTTTTCTGTAGCATTGGCTTTTTGCCTTGCTTCATCTTGTTCGCTGTCATAATAAACTACCCCATCAATAATGGTTTTTTCTACTTTAGCATAAATTGATAATGGGTTATCCGACCATAATACCACACAAGCATCTTTACCCACTTTAATACTCCCCATTTTATCATCTAAATGTAACAATTTGGCAGGATTAAGGGTTACAAATTTTAGTGCCTCTTCTTCGCTAACTCCACCATACTTAACTGCTTTGGCAGCTTCTTGGTTTAACCTTCTCCCCATTTCTGCATCATCCGAATTAAAAGCAACAGTAATACCTTGTTTGTGCATAATGGCTCCGTTGTAAGGAATGGCATCATTTACTTCAAATTTATATGCCCACCAATCAGAAAAAGTAGAACCTCCTGCACCATGTTTTTTCATTTTATCAGCTACTTTATAACCTTCTAAAATATGGGTAAATGTATTTACTCTAAAACCCATCGAATCCCCAACAGTCATTAACATCATAATTTCTGATTGGATGTAAGAGTGACAAGAAATAAAACGCTGTTGATTTAAAATCTCTGATAAGGTTTCTAATTCTAAATCAATTCGTGGAGCAGTAGTGCCTGTTTTAGATTTTTGTTTTTCTGATAACCCAGCAAATGTTTCTTTGGTTTTTTGATATTCTTTTGCTCTGATAAAAGCATCATAATATACTTGTTCTACCCCCATTCTTGTTTGAGGAAAACGACCTGTACCTCCAGCACGTTTCACATTTTCTCCTAAAGCAAATTTGATAAATCCATCAGTATCTTTAATTTTCATTTCTTCGGGAGAGCTTCCCCATTTTAATTTTATGATGGCCGATTGTCCTCCAACAGGATTACAAGACCCATGCAACAATTGCGAAGCAACTACACCACCAGCTAACTGGCGGTAAATATTAATGTCATCTGAATTTACCACATCAGCAATGCTTACTTCCGCAGTAACCGATTGGGTACATTCATTTACGCCTTTACTAATAGCAATGTGCGAATGCTCATCAATAATTCCGTAAGATAAGTGTTTGCCTTTCCCGTCAATAACAACAGCTCCTTCTGCCGACAAGTTTTTACCTACAGCAGCAATTTTACCATTACGAATTAATACATCTGTATTTTGTAAAACCCCTTCAGCTTCGTTGGTCCAAACGGTAGCACCTTTTATCAACATTGTTTGTTCTTGTGGTAATGAATCTAGCCCATAAGCCATGTTAGGATATTGTATTTTAGGTATCACTAAAGAGTCAATAGCAGTGGTATCTTTCTTTTTTTCTTTAGGCTCATGTTTGCTTTTTATTGCCGACCATTTTACCCATTCGCCATTTCCAAGCTGACCATTTCCATCCCAGATAATACTATTATGGTTCATGCTGCCACTTAAACGGATAATTGATTTTTGGAAATCATCATTAGGGTTAAAACTTAATGTTACCAACCTCCCTTTAACAGTAATAGCAATTTTAATATTAGTGGTATCTGCTTTGTTTTCTTTTTGTGAGATGATTTTAATTTTACCCGATGGCTTTGTTGCTGAACCTTTTACTTTTAGGTTGTACGCTTTTTTGCCAACATGTAAACTGTAATCTCCACGAACATCAATAACATTATAATTGTTAATGATGTAACGTTTTCCGTTAATCCAATTTTCGTGAATAAGGCTTTTTTTATCAAAAATTGGTTTTGAAGATATGATGAAATTCGCTTGTTTTCCTTCCTCTAAACTTCCAATAGTGTTGTATTGGTTAATAAAATTAGCCGGAGAATAGGTTAATGCCTTTAAAGCATCCTTTTCTGATAATCCTGATTTTATTGCTTTTTGCAAGTTGGCAAAAAACGTTTTTTTCTCTTTTAAATCTGAAGTGGTAATGGCAAAAGGAATTTCATTTTGAGCAACAATTCCTAAATTATAAGGTGCCAACTCCCAATGTTTTATAGCTGAATATGAAACATTCATGGCATCATAAACATCTGTTACATCATAAGCTTTAGGGAAATTTAGTGCTAATATTAATTTCCCATTGGTAGCTTTAATTTCAGAAATACGTTGATATTCGGTGCCATTTCCTTTAAAAATGTATTGCGTATTAAATTCATCACCAATTTTATCTGCTCTTAAAATATTAAGCTTGTCGTTGGCTTCAAAAATTTGAGGAAGTGTTAAATTGGCGTTTACCGTATTTAATGAAATATTGTATTCCATTGGGTTCTCAGTTGTGGCTATCCATTGTGCATCGTAATATGTTTGTCTGATTAAAGCAATCATTCCCATTAGTGACCCTGGGTAAGCCTGGGTAGAAGTTCCTTTACTAAACGCTAAATGATTGGCAACGTTATCGGCTAACATTACTTGGTTGGCTTTTTCGTTTCCTAAGGTTACCAAAGCAGATGTTCCGCGCATAATTCCATCTTTTTGATGCGTAAGTACCACTCCAAAACCAAGCTTTCTTAAAACTGCAGCTTTTTTATCGTTTACTGTAAATAGTTGCCCTGCTTCAACTTCAGGGTGGATAGCTTGATTCCAATTAAAAGCTCCTTTTTTATTGGATGTTGTTGTGCGAGGTTGCTTCTTTTTTGAAGCTTCAGGCATACCATAATCAGCATATATATCGATAAAAGAAGGGTAAATGTATTTTCCTTTTAAATCATAAACAACCACATCTTTTGGTAAGTCTGCTTTTTTAGAAACAGCAACAACTTTTCCATCTTTAATTAAAAGGGTGGCATCTTCTATTTTTGTTTGATAATCGATATAAATAGTAGCGTGGGTAAAAGCATAAGTATTGTGAATTTTGTTGTGCGTACCATTTACCATAAAGGTTTCTTGGGCAAAACAACCTAAGGCTATAAAAAGACTTAGTGTTACTAGAATTATTTTTTGCATTTAGCGAGAATTAAATTTTAATCCCTCAAATATAATGTTTTCGTTTTGAGGTTGATAAACGCTTTTTTCAAGTTTTAAACATTGGTTTGGGGAGTATTTTTGTTGCGTTAGTGATATGATATTTAGAGGAGGATGCCTAAAAAGGCATCAGGTATTTTTTGCGTTAGGGATAGAAGCGATATCCTTTTTATTTGCTGATTATTGAGCGGAGTCGAAATACAGCAAAGAAAAAGATTTAGCAAATAGCCCGTTAAAACGCCCTAAAAAATTAACTGAATTGTTAGCCCCTAATTACTTACTTTTGTTTTGAATTTAAAAAAATTAGAAAATGTACGATGCTTTATTGGGTGCCCATTCTGGATTAAGATGGTTATTAGTTATTTCGTTAGTTATTGCTTTAGTTAAAGCTTTTGCTGGCTGGTTAGGTAAAAAAGAATATGGTAAAATAGACAATATTGTTGCTTTAGCTTTAGTAAGTTTTACGCACATTATGGCAATTTTAGGGTTGGTTCTTTATTTTGTTAGCGATAAAGTGGTATGGACTAAAGACACGATGGGTAATGCTGTTGCTAGATTTTGGTCTATGGAACATGGTTTAATTATGATAATTGTTGTTGTTATCATTACAATTGGAAGAGTTAAGTCTAAAAAAGCTACAGAAAGTATTGATAAACATAAAAAAGGAGCAATTTTTTATGGTATCGCTTTTGTGTTGGTGCTGTGGGCAGGAATTATTAAGCCTTTTTTATTAGGAAACGGTTGGATTTAAATTTTACATTAACGTATGATTGAAAAAAGCTCAAAAACATTAGAACACGAAACTGCTGTATTGGTTGGTGTTAGTGTTCGTAATCAAGATGATAGAACAACTAAGGAGTACTTAGATGAATTGGCTTTTTTGGCCGAAACAGCTGGGGTGGAAACCTTAAAAAGATTTACTCAAAAATTAGACAAACCGCATCCTAAAACCTTTATTGGTAAAGGAAAAATGGAAGAAGTATTGGCTTACGTGCAAGCGCATGAGGTAGATATGGTAATTTTTGATGATGAATTAAGCCCTTCTCAGCTTAGAAATATTGAAGCTATTTTAGAGGTTAAGATTTTAGATAGAAGTAATTTAATATTAGATATTTTTGCTACAAGAGCTCAAACGGCTCATGCGAGAACGCAAGTAGAGTTGGCACAGTGCCAATACTTATTACCTCGCTTAACTAGAATGTGGACTCACCTGGATAGGCAAAAAGGTGGTGGAGCAGGAATGCGTGGTCCTGGAGAAACACAAATTGAAACGGATAAGCGTATTATTACGCACAAAATCACTTTACTTAAGGAGAAACTTAAGAAAATTGACAAGCAAAAATCTACTCAACGAAAACAACGAATGCAATTGGTTAGAGTGGCTTTAGTGGGATATACCAATGTTGGTAAATCTACCATTATGAATATGCTGAGTAAATCGGAGGTTTTTGCTGAGAATAAATTATTTGCAACATTAGATACCACTATTAGAAAGGTGGTGATTAAGAATTTACCCTTTTTATTGACTGATACGGTTGGGTTTATTAGAAAATTACCTCACCATTTGGTAGAGTCTTTTAAATCTACATTGGATGAAGTAAGAGATGCCGAAGTATTGGTTCATGTGGTAGATGTTTCGCATCCTAATTTTGAAGATCAAATTACGGTAGTACATGAAACGCTAAAAGATTTGGGAGCGTTAAATAAACCTATGATTATGGTGTTTAATAAGGTGGATGCTTTTACTTATGTAAAACAAGATGATGATGATTTGTTGCCTAAAACAAGAGAGAATTATTCGTTAGAGGATTTGAAAAAAATGTGGATGTCTCAAGAGGAAAAACCAACGGTTTATATTTCGGCAGTGAAAAAAATAAATACTGATGAGCTAAAAGATGTGTTATATGAGCATATTAAAAGTACGCATTTAGATATTTATCCGCATCAATTGCTGTATTGATTGGATACAAAACATAAAAACAAAACCCCTGATAAATAAATTTATCAGGGGTTTTTTATTGTTGTAGTTTAGCTTATTTAGCCACTACAAATTTGTTAGTATTGGTAACGTTTCCATTCACATCATAAATGTTATAGAAATAAATACCATTGTCTAAATCTGTTACTGAAATAGTAATTTTGTTTGCAGTAAACTTCAACTCTTTTACCATTTTACCTGTTACATCTAAAATAGCAATAGTGCTATTATTAGTAGAAACAGTTTCGATAGTAATTGTTGTTGCAGCAGGATTAGGATATAAAGAAATAGTAGAAGCATTCTTTACTTCATTTACGCCAACATAAACTGGTGTTTTTAACCAATCAATAGTATTTACATCACCATTAGCTTCATAATCCATTTCTACTAATGGAAACTTAGCATCAACATCATCAGACCACCATCTTGCAGTTCTTGTTGTATCATAAGCATATTGTGTTAAAGGCACTCCAAAACCACCTAAAACTGTAATTGTTTGCTGACTAACAATAGACCAAGCTCCTGTTGCTGTACTTTTTTCCCAAGTAGTGTCAATACTTTCTGAATAAACGATTTGTCTCAATGATGCAAAAGTTCCCATAGGAGTCATAACATTTCCCCAAGCATCAATATCGCTATTTGTAGTAGAGCCTCTAGTAATTCTTAAAGAATCTAATCCTAAAACAGTTAATGCCGAAACATCAAAACCTCCTAAAATACCCGTCCAAGTTCCAGCAAAAGTTGTTCCCATAGTAGATGGAAAAGTAATAATAGTTCCAGCAAAAGGTATCGTATTTAAATTGGTATTGTTATACTGCGCTACACCTTCAATGAATAATCCTGTTGAATTTTTTACTAAATAAGTCCAAGAACTATCAATAGGTGGCTCAACAATTACCATATTTGAATTAGGAAAATCACTAGCTCCAGGAAGTCCAGCAGGAGCTCTAAATTTTAAAGTATCTAATACATCTTCATCAACTTGGCTAAAATCCCAATTTTGGCTTGGTCCAGCGCCACCTATAGAAAATGTTACTGGTAAAGTGTCATGCGCTTGTTCAACATTATCGCCAATAGATGCAATATTTGTACCTGTTACCGTAATTTGTGCGTTAGCAGTAAAAATCCCAAATGCAGAAAGCATAAGAGCAGAAAGTAAAGTTTTTTTCATATTAGTTTTATTTAGTGAACACCAAATGTAAAGAATCCGAACTAAAGAAAAATAATAATAAAATTTAAAAAATTAGCAAGCTAACTTTTTATCAGCTAATAATCAGGTAATTATAAGTTGTTGTTTTTTAATGAACAACATTAAATTTATTAGACGTAATAACTTTGTTGTTCCCTATTACTTTATAGATATAAGTACCGTTTGCTAAGTTAGCAATGCCAACTTTAGTTTTAGTTTCAGTAACAATGTTGTGACTCAACACTAATTTTCCTGAAAGGTTAAAAATTTGAATTGTTGTCGCATCAGGATCATTCGTTTCTACATTAATGAATGCTTTTGCTGGGTTAGGAAAAACATACATGTAGTAACTTGGTTTACTATCAACTTGCTCTTCTCCTATTCTTAAATTATCTAACAACAAAGTAGAACCAATTTTTGCAGTACCAGAACTACCATCATTTAACACAGCGTTTGCACTAGATAAGGCAATGATGCTAATTTTATCTGGCGTAAAACTAGAGTAATATTTAATTGTTACTGTTTGTTTTTTCCAAGAAAGTTGTAGGTCTGACGAAGCAAAAAACCCTTCTCCTACAACAACATCATTTCCATTAACAGTCATACTCAATCTAATCCCTACCAATATTGCATCACCTTTTTTTGGTAAGGATTGATAAGAAAATTCAAAGCTTTTAGGTTGTTCAAAAAAAGGTGATTCTTGAACAATTGCACCCACTAAAGTATCCACACCATAAGCTGCTCCAGGTTGCCAATAAGCAGTAGTTAAACGAATGGCCGATTGCCCATTAAAACCTATGTGCTTTTCTTTAAACAAAACTTGTGGCGCATCAAATTTGCTAGCATCAGAAGTATTTAACCAATATTTAGCTTCATCAATTCCATCAAAATTGGTTGCCCAATTTTCAAAGTCTAAATTGGTTTGTGAAAACCCAACAGCACCTATTAAAATAAAAAATATAAAGATAATTTGTTTCATAATACGAGTGTAAAAATAAAAAATATGAAGCCAAAATCAGAATTAACTTATCAACACAAAAACTGTTAAAAACAATATCCGCCTTTTAATCCCAACTTATTTGATACCTTTGCTTTATGAGTACAATAAGACAACAAAAAGTAGCAAGATTGCTACAAAAAGAATTAAGTCTAATTTTTCAACAAAACAGTACTGATTGGTTCCCCGGAACAATGGTAAGTGTTACGGTTGTTAGACCTGCACCAGATTTTAGTTTTGCTAAAGTTTACTTAAGTGTTTTTGGAAAAATGGATCCTAAAGAATGTGTGGACTTAATTAATAATCACAAAAAAATGGTGAGGGGCGATTTAGGCCGTAAAGTCGGTAAACAATTAAGAATAGTTCCCGAAATAGCATTTTACCTTGATGATTCTTTAGATTACGCAGAGGTGATTGACAACCTTTTAAAAAAATGATTATTTTTTATAGTCAACCCTTTTGAACTTTCCATTTTACATAGCAAAACGGTATTTAATTTCTAAGAAATCGCATAATGTGATTAACATTATTTCTTGGATTTCGGTTATTGGTGTTGGTATTGGTACCATGGCATTAATTATTATTTTATCTGCTTTTAATGGTTTAGAAAACTTAGTAGAACACCTTTATGCTTCTTTTGATCCAGATTTAAAAATTGAAATTAATGAAGGGAAGACATTTGATGCAACTACATTTCCAAAAGATAAAATATTAGCTTTACCTGAAGTAGCTTTTTATACCGAAACCCTAGAAGAAGTAGCTTTAGTTAAGTTTGAAGAGAAACAAACTGTTGCAACGATTAAAGGTGTTGAAACAAGTTTTTATCAAGCCAGTGGTTTGGACACCATGCTGATTGATGGAGATAAAAATACTTTTATACAAGCTCCAAATCACATTGTTTTGGGTTATGGTATTGCAGATAAACTTTCTTTGTATCTATCAGGAAGTGTTACCAGTCAAGTAAGCATCATTGTTCCTAAAAAGGGGCATAAAAAAGGCTTAACGCCTGATGCTGAGTTTAACAGAAAATTTGCTCGTCCTACAGGTATTTTTTCTGTAAATCCAGATTTTGATGTGAAATATGCTTTAGTAGATTTAGAATTTTTTCAAAGTTTATTGAAGCATAAAAATCAACTATCAGCTGTAGAAATAGGCTTAAAAAAAGGTGCTGATTGGGATATTGTAAAAGAAAAAATTCAAAAAATTATTGGAGATAAATATCAAGTACGAACGCGTTACGAGTTAAATGAGCTTATTTTTAAAACCAACAAAACAGAAAAATGGATTACCTTTTTAATCCTTTCTTTTATCTTAGTTATTGCTTCTTTTAATATTATTGGATCATTAACCATGCTCATTATTGACAAAAAGAAAGATGTTTGGATTTTAAAAACGATGGGAGCAAATAACAAAACTATCCGTCAGTTATTTTTTATTGAAGGGATGCTCATTAATTTATTAGGAGCATTTACAGGAATGGCGTTAGGTGCTTTTATTTGTTGGCTACAAATTAATTTTGGCTTATTGCGTTTAGAAGGTGGGATTGTAAACTACTATCCAATGGCTTTAGAAATAGCCGATTTTATTAATGTTTCTATTATTGTAATAATTATTGGTTTACTCGCATCTTGGTATCCTGTTCGGATATTAACTAAAAGGTATTTGTAATCGATTAATAATCTCTCCCTTTAGTAATCTTTTTCTTATCCTTTTTCTCTTCCTTATTAAATTCCTCAATCTTTAAAGTCAATTCTTTAGGTAAAACTATTGTTTGCCTATTAAAATGATGGTATAAAAAACGTCTAATTTCCATTTCACTATAATAAAACATTTCCCCTTTACTAAAACATGATATTCCTTTACCATTAACTGGAACTGAAGATGTTCCCGAAGAAAGAACATCTTGATTGTATGCATAATTACTAGTATATGAGTCTGGGAAAGAGGTTGAAAATTTGAGGTTAAGCCGCTTGTTATTTTGAGAAAAAAATTGAACCGATATATAAAAATTACGATAAATTATATTTTGTTTTTTATTGTTTCCATCTAAAAATTGCTGTTCACCATAACAGCCTAACCGTTTGTAGTAAACTAATGTATCAGCATTAACTGTATCTATAACATAATCTTGTTGGTTTAAATAATAAGATAAAACACTCCTTAAACTATCTTTAGTTGCTGGGTAAGAAGCCTCTCTAATTATTTGGTTTTTATAAGAACTAACTTCGCTTAAAATTGTTTTTCTATTTTGTGAAAACAAACTTGTTGTTAAACTTAATAATGCAATAAAAATAATGAATCTCATAATTTAATAATCCCGTCCTTTAGTGATTTTTTTCTTATCCTTTTTGTGCTTCTTGTTGTACTTTTCAATTTTATTTTGAAGCTGTTTAGAAAGTACTACTTCTTCTTTATTAAAAGTGGTGAAGATGTATTTATATAACTCTGTTTTGTTAAAACTATAGGTCCCTAACACTCTTTCGTAAAGGGTACGATTAAATGTTTTTGGGTTAGTAATTTCTGTAGAAATATCAAGCGTCTTTGTTTGATCAGCATTGGCAGAAAAAGTAATGGTAACAACTAATCTTCTTCTGCACTCATAATACGATGCTCCATTGTGGTATCTTTTATTCCTACCTGAAGAACAAGAAAGCAGGATTGTTTTATAAAACACTAAAGAGTTTTCATTAGTTGGAGTATTGCGAACCAAATACTCTCTTTCTTTAAAAAAGAGGCCAATCGCCTGACTTAACTGCCATTTTGTTTCGGGATAAGTGTTGTTTTTATAGGTTTGGGTTTTATACGTGTTAATTTCTTTCAATAGCTTTTTCCTGCTTTGAGAAAACAAAGACAAAGAAATCACTAAAGAAAATAGGGTAAAAATAAGTTTCATCATTTAATTACTAATTTTTTAGACGCTAAAATATATCTCTCATCTCTTAGTAATAAAGTATAGAAGCCTTTTGGGATGGAAGAAACATCTATTTTTGAAAATTCTTTTACAACATGGGATTGTAATACCACTTTTCCTGAGATATCAACTAATAAGATATTGGTATTGTTCTGAGGATTAAAATTTACAATATCAACAATAAAATATCCCTTTGTAGGGTTTGGATAAATAGTAGCATTAATTTTATTACCACTCTCTGTAATACCAACACTACAATTGGTACTAAATGATGCTATGGCATCTATATTTGTCCAATTACTGTTTGACCATAATGGATTATCTACTTGGATACATATTAAATTTGAGTTACCAGTGCTCGCATAAAAAGAAAAATTAGTATTATTCCCATTTTGAACATTTAAAGTGGTTAACAAATTGTTACTGCAAGTAAAATATGTTAGAAATGTATTTTGTGAAATATCTAAAGCGTTAATTTGGTTGTTATAACACTCTAAATGTATCAATGATGTATTTTGACTAAGGTTAAGGCTACTAATCCCCGTATTTCCACAAAGTAGCTTTTCTAAAGATAAGTTTTGAGTAATATCAAGGCTGTTTAGCGGATTACTTGAGCAAAATAAATCAATTAGCATTAAATTTTGAGTTAAATCTAATGTTGAAAGATTATTCAGTGTACAAATTAAATACTTCAAGTTTAAATTTTGAGTTACATCTAGTGTATATATCTGATTATCAAAACAATTCAAATAAGTAAGAGCAGTAAAATCTTCTATTCCTGTCATAAAATTGATATTGTTTAGCCCAACATTTAAAGAGTCAACGGAAGAAATGTTTGCTGTAAGGACACTCCCATTTATTGGGGCTGTGTCTAAACCTAAATTTATTAATGCCTGCTCAAAATTAGCATCAGGGATTAGTGTTGTTTGGGCATTAATTTTTAAATTAAAAACTATAATTAAAAAAAATATAGTAAACTTTTTCATAAGTATCTGTATAATAAATCACCTAAGTTATTATTAACTTAGGTGATTATAAAATTATTTTTTTATTGTTTGAATTGTTTTAACCGAGCCATCTTCAAAAATAAATCGATGCAACATAATTCCCTCAGGGATATAGCCAACTTCTATTGTTCTTTTAGTTACATGATCCTTTTTTTCAACAAAGTTCTCAGAATACAAAAGTTCACCTATAAAATCCCAAAGCTCATATCGGAATTTTAGTGTAGCAAAAGCTTCTGTTCTTATGCCAAAATCATTATCATAAAGTGGGCTTGGAAAAATCACTACATCTAACATATCAGCTTGTGATACCGTAAAGTTTGTTTTTGTTTGTATCTCTTTTATTGCTGACCAATATCCTTTATCTTTAGACATAAAACCAAAAGAATATAAGCTGGGGATTAATGTAATGTTAAACCCCGTAAATCCAGCACCTTCAGATTTTGAATTGTATAAGTCTGAAACACTAATATGTATTGGTTCTGTTGGATTATTTAGGTCTTGAATAATAATTTGATCCATAGTTAAAGGATTGATTAATTCAGTGATAGGGTTTCCATCATCACTACCATTAATGCACGGCACCTCTACACTTGAATAACCATCAAAACAGAATTTAACAAACCCTTCAAAACCACTTGGTGGTGTTGGGTCGTCTAGAGGGATATGCCCTCCTCCCCCTCCTAAATCAGCAGGAGCACACTCTAAAGGTGGATAATTTGGCAATCCTGCCGGTTGAGAAAAGTCAGCACTTGAATTAATTAAAAGAATTGCAGAATTTAAATCATGAAAAGTATTCCCACAAAACTCATCTCCAATAGTATGATAGCCATCTGTTTCAATATCTGATTGCCCTTTCCAAACACCTAATTGTTTTTGGTAACCCCAAATTGTACCAATAATTGCATTACCTCCTGGATCAACCTGAGTCACATGACCTTGAATACCAGACTTAACTTGTATTTGGTAAGTCGGATGTGTGGTCGAAAGCCCTTGATCTACTGTTGAGTACCAATAATAGGAATTTGCTGTTTGTGATTGAGGATCAAATGCTTTATAAGCAGGAACAACTCTAAATCTAGATAAATCAACATCTTGTCTTTTAAATTGTTGAATACTATATGCATATTGGGCTCCAATACATGTTTTTCTGCAATTTGTCATTATGTATGGTGTCCCACCATTTGCAGGTACTAAATCATCATTAACGTT
>Ga0256845_1002480_pt1 | contig 13335 bp, 7 predicted proteins | sample RiftiametaG_FD_189101 | JGI IMG/M metagenome (GOLD analysis project Ga0256845, IMG submission 189101) | Tube worm associated microbial communities from hydrothermal vent at the East Pacific Rise, Pacific Ocean - Riftia | ecosystem: Host-associated > Annelida > Integument > Unclassified ... | reverse complement strand
CAATACGCCAGCCTTTCCCCATATTATTCAAAGCAATAAACGCCATCCTCAAGGAAAGTTGTCTTCTTTTTTTCAAGCTCAGATAAAAATTTCCTTTATTAGCGCTTTGACCAAAACACAAAACTTGAAACTTGAAACTCCCAGGCATTTGTGATTAGAACCCCCGCATGTGGAAAGGACGTTTCTCAAAAGCTACCGCCGACCTCGTTCAACAATACGGGGAATCTATCTCCTATGACTGGCGACTCTATAAACACGACATCGCAGGCTCCATCGCCCATGCCCGAGCGCAGGTGAAGGCCGGACTACTCACCAATGACGAATTTTCCGCCATCGAGTCAGGCTTGCGCGAAATCGAAAAAGAAATCGAAGCCGGAAAATTCGATTTCTCAATCGAGCTGGAAGATATTCACATGAATATCGAGTCGGCACTCACCGATCGGATCGGCGCACCCGGTGCCAAACTTCACACCGCCCGCTCGCGTAACGACCAAGTCGCCACCGATACCCGGCTCTACTGCCGCGAAGAAATCGATAGCCTCACCGCCCACCTCAATGGGCTGGCGGCATCCCTCTTAAATCAAGCCGAGCAATACGCCGCCGCCTTCATCCCCGGCTACACCCACCTTCAGCGCGGTCAACCCGTCACCGTCGGCCACCACCTACTCGCGTATGTCGAAATGCTCGACCGCGATAAATCTCGCCTCGCCGACTGCCGACGCCGACTCAACGTCAGCCCACTCGGCTCCGGTGCCCTCGCAGGCTCCACTATCAACCTCGACCGTCAACAAATCGCCGACGAGCTTGGCTTTGATCGCGTCAGCACTAACTCGATGGACGCCATCTCGGACCGCGACTACATCGCCGAATTTCTCTTTGCCATGGCGCTGGTAGGAACCCACCTCTCCCGCCTCTCCGAAGACCTCATCCTCTGGTGCAGCACCGAGTTTGGCTTCGCCACCCTCTCAGATGCCCACACCACAGGCTCATCCCTCATGCCGCAAAAGAAAAACCCGGACGTCTGTGAAATCACTCGCGGAAAAACCGGTCGACTCTACGGCAACCTCGTTGCCCTACTCACCGCCGCCAAAGGACTCCCCCTCACCTACAACCGCGATCTACAAGAAGACAAAGAGCCACTCTTTGACTCCATCGACACCTTGAAGCTCGCCCTCAAAGTCAACACCGAGATGATCGCTGACATGACCATCAACGTAGAAACCTGCGAAGCTGCCGCCTCCGACCCCATGCTCTTAGCCACCGATCTCGCAGATTATCTAGTCAAAAATGGAGTCCCATTCCGTCAAGCGCACGAGCTTGTTGGACTCGCCGTTGCCGCCAGCGTCAACACCAAGACCCCGCTCGACCAGCTCGACCTCACCCAGATCTCCGAGCACTACGGCGCAGATGCCAAAGACGTCTTCAACCTCCAGACCGCCCTCGCTGCCCGCACCAACACCGGCGCACCCAGTATCGAAAATGTCCGCGCCGAAGTGGCTCGCTGGAAAAAAAATCTGTAACCCACTTCCTATTGGAACAAAAGGAGCTTGAGTAAGTGTTTCTAGAATACTGGAAACCGTTGGATTTGATCATTCGTGTAAATTGGCGTTCATTCGCGGTTTAAAATCACGCTTTTTCCCTAGCTTGATTGCCCGGCAAATGAAGATGTCATTTTTCACTTGACCATCATGGCTTCGTCCATGAGATTCGCGCCCCGTGGACACGTCATCCACAACCACTCTATAATAGGTGAGGTGTATCCTTTTCTCATCTTCATCTCACTCATCACCCATTCGAACCACACTCATGGCAACCAAAAAATCAGCCGCCAAAAAAGCGACAACAAAGACAGAGGCTAAGGTGCCTGCAAAAAAAACAGCCGCTAAAAAAGCAGCCCCAGCCAAAAAAACGGCAGCCGCTAAAAAAGCAGCCCCAGCCAAGAAAAAGGCAGCCGCTAAAAAAGCAGCTCCTAGAAAGAGAGCGGCGAGTAAAAAAACAGCGGCTAAAAAAGCTCCTAAAAGTCGTATCGACACTCCTGAAATTCAGGAAAAAATGCGCGAGCTCATTAAGTTAGCCAAAGAGCAAGAATACCTCACCTACGATGACGTTAATGACATCCTCCCCAACGACCTCGTTGACCCCGGTGATGTCGAAGCCATTCTCGATCGCCTCCGCAAAATGGAGTTCGATATCATTGACGCCTCTGAAGTAGACTCCTACCGCGATCGTAAAAAAGACGCCGACGACGAGGCCACGACCAAAACCGATCAAAAGCTCGACATCCTCGACGATCCAGTCCGGATGTATCTCAAGCAAATGGGCCAAGTCCCGCTGCTGACCCGTGAGCAGGAAGTAGAAATCTCCAAACGCATTGAAGACGCCGAAACCGCAGCCAATGCCGAGCTCCATAAATTCGGATTCATCGCTAACTGCTACCTCGACCTCGCCGACCGACTAGGACGTGGCAAAGAACGATTCGACCGTATCATTCAGGACAAAAAAATCGAAAGTCGCGAGCGCTACCTCCGCGCCCTGCCGAAACTCTGCGAACAAGTCCGCAACCTCCACGAGGACAACGATAAGATTTTCCGCAAACTTCAGTCGAAAAACCCACGCGGCAAGAAGAAGCTCGAAGAGAGCCTTGAGAAAAACCTCACATCCGTCACCCGCCTCTACAACCGCTTTTACTACAAACAAAAAGTCGTAGAAGACTTCAATGTCGAGGTCGAAGAACATCAGACCAAACTCTGGAAATACGAGCGCAAGCTCAAGACTCACCCAGAGGACAAGGAATTTGAAACCAAAATCCGCGAGATCCAACAACTCGCCTGGCACAAAGTTGAGGACTTCACCGAATCCAGAAAAGGACTGCGCCAACGCACCCGCGAGGCTTATCAGGCCAAAACAGAAATGGTCGAAGCGAACCTCCGACTCGTCATTTCCATCGCCAAAAAATACACCAACCGTGGACTCTCATTCCTCGACCTCATTCAAGAGGGCAATATGGGACTGATGAAAGCGGTCGAAAAATTTGAATACCGCCGAGGCTACAAGTTTTCGACCTACGCCACCTGGTGGATTCGTCAAGCGATCACCCGATCCATTGCCGATCAGGCACGGACGATCCGTATCCCAGTGCACATGATCGAAACCATCAACAAGCTGATGCGCGTGCAAAAGCAATTGGTGCAAGAATACGGTCGTGAGCCAAGCCCTGATGAAATTGCCGAGGAAATTCACCTTCCCGTCGAGCGTGTCCGCACCGTGCTCAAGATGGCCCAGCAGCCCATCTCGCTGCAAGCACCCGTCGGAGACTCAGACGATACCTCATTCGGTGACTTCATCGAAGACAAAGCCGCTGAAAACCCCATGGAGGAAGCTGGATTTGCGATGCTCAAGGAAAAAATCGGCGACGTTCTCGATACTCTCACCGAACGCGAACGCGAAGTGCTCGAGCAACGCTTCGGACTCAAAGACGGCTACTCCCGCACCCTGGAAGAAGTCGGCCGCCAGTTCCAAGTCACGCGTGAGCGCATCCGCCAGATCGAAGCCAAAGCGCTTCGGAAAATGCGTCACCCGACACGGATTCGCAAACTGGAAGGGTTCATCGAACTCCCCAACCTACCATAACCCCCCTCTGAAGCTCGGATACGGAGCGAGTGGCTACCCGCCGCTCATCCCACGCAGTACCACGCTGATCTCAGCCCACAACCAATCATTCACCCCAAGCGGAGCGCCTAGGCGCTCCGCTTTTTTTATCCCCTCCTATCATTTTGATGCTCTATTTTGCTTTTATCTTTTTCATCCCCTATTTTAGACTTAGGCAAATGTAAACAAAGTCTTTAACTCAGTGAAAAAACGCCCTCGACCTCTGAGCCACCATTCTCTAGTCTCCGCAACCACCTCTAAAATATCCTCTTTTCAATCATGCCCCAATCATCCTCCCCACTTCCTCACGCCTCACTTCACGGGACAACCAACGGACAAGATATCCAACTCTTCACCCTAGCCAACAGCCAAGGGATGACCGTGCAGGTAAGCGAGCTCGGTGCCCACCTCATCAGCGTCACGCTGCCTGACAAATCAGGAAAACCCGTTGAAATGACCTTAGGTCACGATTCATTTGAAGGATGGTGCAACAATGGCCCCTACCTCGGAGCCACCGTCGGTCGGTTTGGCAATCGAATCAAAGACGGCAAATTCTCGCTTGATGGAGAGGATTACACCCTCGCAACCAACAATTTCCCCAACGATATCCCCTGCCACCTCCACGGCGGCCCCAACGGGTTCCACACCCAAAAATGGCACGGCACACCACTCGCCGGAAACGGGAAGCAAGGGGTAAGATTCACCCTTATCTCTCCTCATGGCGAAGAAGAATACCCCGGTAATCTACTCGTTACCGTCACCTACTGGCTCAATGACCAGAACGAACTCTCATGGCTCGCTGAGGCCAGCACCGATCAAGCCACTCCCGTCAACATCATCAATCACACCTACTGGAACCTCAGTGGAAATATGGATAACTCGATCGCTGATCACGAAATTCAAATTTTGAGCGATCAATTTCTGCCCAAAGACAAAGGCATGATCCCAACCGGCGAGTTCCGTGATGTGGCAGGCACCCCGATGGATCTCAACACATCCAAACTCATGCGTGAGGGATTGGAATCCGACTACGACCGCATCACCACCTCCGGCGGATACGACCACTGCTGGGTTCTGAACTCCCACCCAGAAAAATCCACCCGACTCTGCGCCATCGCCCACCACCCAGCGACGCAGCGGACTCTCAAAATCCTCACCGATCAACCGGGTATCCAGTTTTACACAGGCAACTTCCTCGATGGCACAATCCAAGGACGTGACGGATGCTCATTTCCGCCTCAATCAGGATTCTGCCTCGAAACCCAGGCTTTCCCCGATGCGCCCAACCATCCAGAGTTTCCAAGCTGCATCCTCCAACCCGGCGAAACCTATCAACACCATCTGATATTCAAATTGTCATAAAAACAGTTATTTTTCTTCCATCCCTACCCCCCACCAGTTTAGAGTTCTTCAACCGAAACTCTCACATTCCAAAAAATAAACCCCCAGCCACCAATATTAACCACACCCATTTATGAATGATACAACACTGGAGGTCACCCTCTTTATTGTCGCCGTGATCGGCGTCATCGCGCTCGGTATATGGAAATCCAAAGACGGCGAAGATGACGGCGAAGAAAAAGGTGCCGCTGATTACTTCCTCGCTGGCCGTGGCCTGACTTGGTGGCTCGTCGGCTTCTCACTCATCGCCGCGAATATATCCACCGAACAATTTGTCGGCATGTCCGGCTCCGCAGCTAACTGGCTGGGCATGGCGATTGCCTCCTACGAATGGATGGCCGCCGTCACCCTCATTGGTGTAGCCTTCTGGTTCCTGCCCAAGTTTCTCAAGGCTGGCCTCTACACCATCCCCGAGTTTCTGGAATACCGCTTTGATGGCGTTGCCCGACTCGCGATGGCGATTCCCGCCATCATCACCCTCGTCTTCGTTACCACCGCATCTGTGATCTTCTCAGGTGCGAAATTTGTTTCTGAATACTACCACGATGTCCCATTCATCAATAACCTCACCTATATGTGCTGGGCCATCGCAGCTCTCGCCGCCGCCTATGTGTTTGTAGGAGGGCTGAAAGCCTGTGCTTGGACCGACCTCATCTGGGGCGCAGCCCTTATTCTCGGTGGCGTGATTGTCATGTGGTTCGCCTTTGACACCATCGCCAATAAACCCGCAGAGGAACTCATCCTCACCAAAGTGGAAAACTCCACGGCCACCGTCGCCGACCTCGAAAATGCCGGAGCCTGGGAGCGAATCAAATACCTTAACGACGGCACCAATGGTGAAGCCGAAGCCCGCAATGGCAAAAACCTCTCCGGCGGTAAAATGCACATGATCCGCCCGAAAGAAGACTCCGATATCCCATGGACAGCCCTCTTGATCGGACTCTGGATTCCCAACTTCTTCTACTGGGGACTCAACCAATACATCGTCCAGCGAACCCTCGGATCGAAATCGCTTGCGGAAGGTCAGAAAGGTATCGTTTTTGCGGCCTCACTCAAACTCATCATCCCCTTCCTTGTGGTTATCCCCGGTATTCTGGCATTTAACCTCTTCTCTAAAGATCTCCATAACTCAGCGGCTAAGAAGAATATAGAAGCCATCGAGAAAATTGAATCCTTTTCAGCCAAAGGTAAAAAACAATTAGCCGTTGTCGATGCCGACTTCATTCTTCGACAGCCCAAACTTGCTGATAAAGTTTTAGAGAACAACTCCAAGTTAGCGGGTTCCGCCGCCGTTGCTGAAGCGCAGAAAAAGGTATCAACATCCAAAGCTAAAGCTGTCGATGAAATCAATTCTAATGAATCCATCAAAAACAAAGAATTAGCACTCCTCAACGTCGATGCCGTCGCCAAAGCATCACTCATTAACGAGCTAGCCAATCAAACACAGAAAGAAAACGCCAAAAATCTAAGCTTCTTCGCAAGAGTCTTTGGAACGGGCGCTCTGAAAGAGTATGACCTCAAAGGATACGACTACGACTCCGCCTTCCCCGTGCTCGTGCGTAACCTCATCAAGCCATACTGGTATATCTCCTGGTTCGTGCTCGCCGCCCTCTGTGGTGCGGTGATCAGCTCACTGGCCTCCATGCTGAACTCAGCATCCACCATCGCCACGATGGACCTGTATGCCAAGTTCACCGGTGAAACAGAATCCCACAAGCTGGTGAAAGTCGGCCGCGGATTTGTCGTTATCTTCGTCTTACTCGCTGCCATCGTCGCACCGATGCTGGACAACTTCACGAGTATCTTCGCCTACATCCAGGAATTCCAAGGGTTTATTTCCCCCGGTATTCTCGCCGTGTTTATCTTCGGCTTCTTCTCACCACGCACACCTCGTTACTTTGGTGCTGTCGGTATCGGAACGAACGTCGTCGCCTACGGAGCCTTCAAATGGTTCCTCGGAGCATGGCTGGTGGAAAAAGGCTGGTGGTATGCTGAACAAATCGCCTTCCTCGACCGCATGGCGATCTGTTTCTTCATCGTCCTCTTTGTAGGAATCGTCCTCACCATCGTGAGCCCGATGAAAGAAGAAGTCACCATGCCTGAAAACAAAGAGATCGAGCTCGAAGGCTCCAAAGGTGCCAAGGTCATCGGCGGACTCGTCGTCATTGCCACCATCGCCCTCTACGCGATCTTCTGGTAACATCAAGAACTCCAGGCCACAATCCATCACATGGCCTCAACGAAAGTTGGGACCATTTTTTCACCCTCGAGTATCCCAGCCACCAAGAAGAGCAAAAAACATCCCAAGCCTATCATCCAAACACATTAAACAACCATGAAGAAACTCGCCCTATTCACCACAGCCCTCGCCACCGCGGCAACCGCCATCGCTGCCCCTGATTGGGAAAACCAAGCGGTTTTCCGCATCAACAAAGAAGCACCGCATGCGGTCAAAATGCCCTTTCCCACCAAAGAAGGAGCGATGAAAAAACAACGCATGGAATCCCCCTACTGCCAACTCCTCAATGGCGACTGGAAGTTTAACTGGGTCGCCCACCCGGACAAACGCCCCACCGACTTTTTTAAAGCTGACTACGATTCCTCAAGCTGGAAAACCATCCCGGTCCCATCCAACGTCGAACTCGAAGGCTACGGCACCCCTATTTACGTCAACGCCCGCTACCCGTTCAAAAAGAACCCGCCGTTCGTCATGGGTGAGCCACCTAAAAATTACACAACCTTCAACGAGCCCAACCCAGTATCATCTTATCTCAAAACTTTTAACATCACTGAAGACTGGAAATCGCGCCAAACAACCATCACTTTCAACGGCGTCGAATCCGCCTTCTACCTCTGGTGCAATGGAAAAAAAGTAGGTTACTCCCAAGACTCCCGCACCCCTGCCGAGTTCAACCTTACCCCATTCCTCAAAAAGGGGAAAAACACCATCGCTGTAGAGGTTTACCGCTACTCCGATGGCTCTTACCTCGAGTGCCAGGACTTCTGGCGCCTCTCCGGAATTTTCCGCGATGTCTATTTGACATCATCGCCCAGCGTTGACCTCCGCGACTTCACAGTGAATGCCTCCATCGATGGCAACGGAAAAGGAAACTTCAACTTCAGCATCGATCCCATCGCCTACGACAAGAGCCAAAGCAAAGTCCTCATCAATGCACAAATCATCGCGCCCGATGGCAAAGTCATCGCTGCACCCAAAATCTTAACTACATCCGATAAACAGGCCGGCATCGAACTCAAGAGCCTCAACATCAAACCATGGTCCGCCGAATACCCGAACCTCTACACCCTCCTCATCGCCGTAGGCCCGGAAAAAGGCAAACCCAGCCACTACTACTCCCAAAAGATCGGCTTCAAAACCTCAGTCATCAAAGACGGCCAACTCCTCGTTAATGGTAAGGCGATCTATGTCAAAGGTGTCAACCGTCACGACCACCACCACATCACCGGACACTACATCACCGAAGACACGATGCGTAAAGAGCTCGAGTTAATGAAACAACTCAACATCAACACCGTCCGAACCTCCCACTACCCGAACGATCCTCGCTTTCTTGAGCTATGTGATGAATACGGGATGTATGTTATATCCGAGGCCAATATCGAATCCCACGGTATGGGCTACGGTAAATCTTCCCTCGCCAAAGACCCCACATGGCAAAAAGCCCACCTCGACCGCATCATCAATATGGTCCAAGCCCTCAAAAACCATCCTGCGATCATTCAATGGTCGATGGGGAATGAAGCCGGCAACGGTGTTAATTTTGTCGCCTGCGCCAAGTGGCTGCACGAAGAAGCGCCTGTCAAATACCCCGTTCACTACGAACGCGCTGGACAAGGGAAACACGTTGACCTCGTCACCCCCATGTATGCCAGCATTCAAGGCGGCCTCAACTACGCTAAAAAAGAGAGCAAAAAACCTCTCGATCAACAACGCCCCTTCATTCAATGCGAATACTCCCACGCCATGGGCAACTCATCCGGAGCCCTCTACGACTACTGGATGGCCTTTGAATCCCATCGTCTCCTCCAAGGAGGTTGCATCTGGGACTGGCGCGATCAAGGGATTCTCAAAAAAGAAAACGGTAAATCATTCTTCGCCTACGGTGGCGATTACGGCGATCAACCTAACGATAATGATTTCTGCGCCAACGGCATCGTCGGCTCAGATCTCACTCCATCTCCCCAGACTCCCGAAGTGCATAAATCTTATCAAAACGTCCGACTCATCGAGCACAAGATCGATGGCAAAAACCTGAAACTCACCTTCAAGAACACGGCATCATTCACCAACCTCAATGAGTTCAACCTCTTAGCCACGGCCATTATCGACGGTAAAGAATCGAAGTCCATCCAACTCAAATCACCGAATATCGCCCCCGAAGCCACAGGCTCCATCAGCCTCCCCTTCAGCGTAGCCAAAGGTAAAGATGTTTACCTCCGACTTGAGTTCAAACTCCCCAGCGATACCCCATGGGCAAAAGCAGGACACATCGTCGCCACGGAAGAAATTGAACTCAGCCGAGCAAAACCATCATCCGCAACAGCGGCATCAAACGCAAAAAGCTCCAGCACCGATGCCCAAACCACCCTCACCCAAGGTAATTTCAGCGTCACCATCAACGACAGCAACGCCCAAGTCATCTCCATCAAAAAAGCAGGCAAAGAGCTTCTCGCCGCCCCGCTTCACCTGAACTTCTGGCGCGAACCTAACGATAACGACATGCGCAACAAGTTCCCACAACAAGCCGCAGCATGGAAAAACGCAGGACCCAAAACAACAGCCACCAAAAAAGGCAAAGCCGACTATGCGCTTAAAATTCCAGCTGCTGACACCACCGGCACCATCAGTTACTCGCTCTCAGGCGGTGCCCTCATGGTCAACGTCAGCGTCACCCCCAAAGGCAAAAAACTGGCTAACCTCCCACGTGTAGGAATGCAGTGCCTCATCCCCGCCAGCTACGACAACTTCACTTGGTATGGACTTGGGCCACACGCCTGTTACATCGACCGCCAAGCCAGCGGCCTCACCGGCACCTACAGCATGAAAGTCAAAGACCTCGTTTACCCCTACATCAAACCACAGGAAACCGGCAACCGCATGAAGATCCGCCACATGAGCTTTCTCAATGAGGCTAAATCCGGACTCACCATCACCGCCACCGGCGACACCCACCTCCAAGGTGGCGCCTACCCTGCGCTAATGTCCGACTACGAAAGCGGAGCCCGCACCAATCGCCACCCGAGCGACATCCCCACCCGCGACACCATCACTGTCAATATCGACCACGTCCAACGTGGACTCGGAGGCCGCAACTCTTGGGGAGCCCACCCGCTAGGCCAGCACACCCACCCCACCAACAAAACCTACACCTACTCATTCAAGATCCAAGTAAGATAGGCTTCCAGCCTGTCATCTGCCTATCCCTGATCAACCGTGGCGGCGGTTTCCAACCGCCTCGCCCAAATCAACCACCAAAACAAACTCTAAACTCTAAACTCCAAATCACCACAGCTCATTCAAAGGACCTAAATAAATGATCAACCCAAGCAAATTCTGAAAAATTCTGTTAATTCTTGGTTAGCGCCACAGGTAACACCCCACGCACTCCCGTGTATTCCGCGGTTAAAAAAATATCAACTCAAGCGCACCCCCATGTCCACCACCTCACTCCAACAAGAAGCCACTGGCCAACTCAAAGCCACCTTCGGCAGCAAAGCCACCGTGATCGCCGCCGCCCCCGGCCGCGTCAACCTCATCGGTGAACACATCGACTACTGCGATGGCTTTGTCCTCCCCTTCGCCCTCGCCCGATGCATCGTCATCGCCGCCGCCCCAAACGGCACCAACACCGTCCGACTCGCCTCATCCCAAGGAAGCGACATCGTAGAAATTGACGTCTCCGGCGACATCCTCGAAGCAGATCCCAAATGGGCCAACTACCCCCGCGGCGTTATGCAATACTTCCGCGAAGAAACCGGCTGCACCCTCACTGGCTTCGACGCCTACATCACCTCCAACGTCCCATCCGGCGGTGGCCTTTCCTCCTCCGCCGCCTTCGAGCTCGCCACCGCAACCCTCCTCGAAGGACTCACAGGCAAAACGCTCGACACCCGCACCAAAGCCCTCCTCTGCCAAAAAGCCGAGCACAACTACGCCCACTGCCCCTGCGGCATCATGGACCAGTTCGCCTCAGCCTTCGGAGAAAAAGACCGCCTCGTCATGATCGACTGCCAATCCGGCGAGCCCACCCTCCTTCCCTTTGAAAACCCGGACCTCACCGTCATCATTGCCAACACCTGCGTCTCCCACGAACTCTCCGATGGAGGCTACGCCTCACGCCGCAAAGCCACTGAAGACGGACTTGTCATGATTGGAAAATCAAGCTGGCGCGATGTCGTTATGGCTGACGTGGATGCCGTTAAAGAAACCATGGGCGACGTCGTTTACCGCCGTGGCCGCCACGTCGTCGGAGAAATCCAACGCACCAAAGATGCCGCAGTCGCACTCAAAACCAACGACTTCGACACCCTAGGCACACTCATGTATGCCTCTCACGCTTCACTCCGCGACGACTTCGAAGTCTCATGCAAAGAGCTCGACATCATGGTCGAAATTGCCCAATCCATCGGCAAAGCCGGAGGCGTCATCGGCTCCCGCATGACCGGCGGAGGATTTGGCGGCTCCACCGTCACCCTCTGCGAATCCAGCCACGCCGATGCCATCCTCGCCACCATGAACGAGCAATACAAAACCAAAACCGGCATCACGCCCGAGATCTTCACCTCCCGCCCCAGCCAAGGCGCAATACTCCTTTAGTCCGGGAGCGCCGAGCCCCAGCTCGGCGCAAAACAAACACTCCCCTTCACTACGTCATTACATTTTCCCCCTGCCCCAAACGAAGAAACATCAGCGCATCATACCTCCTCGGCAGCCTATCCCACCAGATCCCCAATCGAACCAAAGTCCGGCACAAAGAGACGTTTATACATCCGCACCGCCGAGCCATCGGTCATGCCGGCTAGAAAGTCGCAGATCAATCGAGCTCGCTCATTTTGATCTGATATGCTTTCAATTTCCTCAGCTTCCGCTTTCGGTAAAATCTGATAATCTTCCCCGCTCAGGCTTTCACCATCGACATAGCGGGTTTTCAGCACATCCCAGAGCCGCCCCAGCATGTAGTTCCCTTTGTATTCTAGCTGCTTCAACTCAGGTGATAGAAAAACAACTTCATACGCGAGTCGTTTGAAAATTTCCGACTCCCGCCGCAGCTCTTCATCCACCACCAGCTCGTATTTATACCGATTCGTCAACTGGCTCATGTGATTTGTCACCTCGCGCAGTTGAGTCGATTGAATATATCGCCCAATCCGTTTCCCCGCAAATGGCTCGACCCGGTCCCCGCGAATCGCCTTGACCAAATCACCCAACGGCGAGCCAGCCTCACAGCTCTCGCCCACCTTCTCAGCCCAACGCTCCACCCTAGCAATCGATAAAAACCCAGCGCGCACGCTATCTGCTAAATCATTCAGCGAATACGCCGTGTCATCCGCCCAGTCCATCACTTGGCATTCGATCGATTTAAATCCATCGCGCACTTTTCCAGGAGTCAGCTCAATCGGAAAATCCACCCCGCCCATCGCCCAGTCGAGACGCTGCGATTGTTGATCGTAAATAAAATGATTTCTCGGAGGCTTACCCTCTTTTCGCAGCTCACTCCAAAGTGTTTTATACTTCAGCACTCCATCAGCAAAAGCCCGTGTTGGATTCATGCCTGTTTGTTTCACGGAAAAAATCCGATCCGTGAGCAGTCGTAGTGTCTGGGCATTGCCTTCAAATCCACCAAACTCACGCATCAAATAATTCAAACTCCGCTCACCTGCATGACCAAACGGCGGATGGCCCAAGTCGTGCGATAAACAGATCACCTCAACCAATTCCGAATCGATAAAAAACTCATCCCCCAACCGCTCCGAGCTACGTTTCAGCCAATGGCAAATCGACCGCCCAATCTGCGCCACTTCCAGCGAGTGCGTCAGGCGCGTCCGGTAAAAATCATACTCCCCACTCCAGAACACCTGCGTTTTACTCTGCAGCCTCCGAAAAGCAGGCGTGTGCAGCACCCGATCCCGATCCACCTGAAAAGCCGACCGATAATCGTCGCCCGACGGCCAATCGATCGCACGCTCCGTATCAAAAGCATTGTAAAAAGTATTCATCAGCCCCGCCAGTGTGCCCAGCCCACTATAAACTGCAAACATTTTCCA
>Ga0256845_1002479_pt1 | contig 13341 bp, 12 predicted proteins | sample RiftiametaG_FD_189101 | JGI IMG/M metagenome (GOLD analysis project Ga0256845, IMG submission 189101) | Tube worm associated microbial communities from hydrothermal vent at the East Pacific Rise, Pacific Ocean - Riftia | ecosystem: Host-associated > Annelida > Integument > Unclassified ... | reverse complement strand
CAACAATTTTTAGCTTTCATATTCAAGTTATTTCACAACAAACTGTGTTGTTTTACTAGTACCATTTACGGTGATTTGCATAAAATATACACCACTATCTAATTCTTTTGTGTCCATCAATACAAGGTTAGACCCTATCTGTGCATTTATGGTATGCGATTGAATATACTGTCCTGTAACACTTGTTATTGTAATTAAGGTAGTACCAGCGTCTTTTGTTGTAAATGCAACATTTAGTTCATTATCTGCTGGATTAGGGTAAACATTTAACTGCTCGATGTTAGATAACTCATCAACCGCAACAATATCATCACTTGGACTACCTTCATAAATATTGATGTTGTCTAGATAGAAATTGTTACCTCCTCCACCTTTAAATTGAAATTTGTAACGGAAATTATCTACCCAATATGCACTTGTAATGTTTGTCATATGTATCGTTGTCCAATCTGATTCTGATGTAGGAACGAAAGATGAATTTTGAATGTCAGTGTTGAGTATTTGTCCATGAATACTTTTTCTTAAAGCCCAACTTTGCCCACAAGTATTTGTAATGTATACTTTCAACCAATCATCATCAATAGATGTTCTTCTTTTGTAAGCATATCTAAAACTCAAAGTCATTGAGCCAGTAACTGTAGATAAATCTATTGGTGCACAAATTAATTCGTCGAAAGTTCCTTCAGGTTGGTTGTAGTTTCTTAAACGAGCAGATTTAGAACTATTCAACCCTGTCGATGATGTCAACTCGAAAGCATTTCCACTGTCGTTTCTAATTTCCCACTCATCAATGTTTGTTAAGGTTGTAAAAGATTCAAAACTTTCAAAGAATGGTATTGCCGAACCATCAGGTAAAACTCGAATGTAACTTGTTTTAACTTCAGTGTCATTACTACTTCCATCGGTTGCATTCAACGTAACTTGATATAATCCTGGAATGTTATAAGTTACAGTTGGATTCTGACTTGATGAATTTGCAGGATTTCCTCCGGCAAATGTCCATGTCCATCCGTTCACAAAATTGTAAGAGTCATCTGTAAAAGTGACGGTAGAACCAGCGCATACCGAAGTTCGATCTGCTGAAAAATCTGCTGTACATAAAACTGGATTATTATCGGCTCCTGTATCGATCAAGTTTTGTGCTGTCCAAAGGTTATTTCGACCTCCAACACCTGACTGAATCGCTGTTCTCATTCGAGTTACTTGTCCTTGAGTAAACATGGATTGGCAAGACAAAGCATAATCCATATAGTTTTGAGTATTCGCAATAGGTCCACAAGCATTTTCATTTAAGTTACATCCACCAGATGCTCCTCTAGTATTTGGAGTATCGTTGATTTGGTCATCCTCCAAGCAGTTAGAAGCAATACCTGGTGTGTTAGAGTTTCCCCAAGTATGTCTTAAATTTAACCAGTGCCCACATTCGTGTGTTAATGATCTGCCAGCGGATAATCCGGATGTTCCAATTTCCCCAAACTGAGTGTGAAGAATCCAGATACCGTTAGACATATCAACACCGCCAAAGTTACTAGGATAATTAGTGTATCCACCTGCACCACCTGCATTCTGAATTACATAAACATTCAAGTATTTATTACTCGGCCAGTTTCCTTGAAATACATTATTCCCATTTCTCACAGCGTCTACTTGAGCGTAACCATCATCGCCTTGTGATGTCAGTGCTGATTGAGTGCGTGTATATCCACGGAAACACTCTCCATTGGGAGCTTTTGTAGCTAAGACAAATTCAATTTCGACATCTCCAATAATAGGTTTGAAAATAGCAATAACACTTGCCGTATCAGCATTTTGAGCTCTAAAATCTCTATTGATTACCTCTAGAGCATTCATTATTTGTGTTACTTCAACATTTTCGGGACCACCATTATGCAGTACATGAAAAACAACAGGGATTTTATAAATGATTCCTTTTGGTTGAATGAGCGGTGATACCTCTTCTGCTTGACGTATAAGTTCATCTTCATTCAATTGTTGAATGTATGCAGGATTAGCATACAATTCATTCATCTTGTGAGAAGAATGACACCAGTCTTCAATATTTAATTCTTGCGCATTAGAGAATTGGAGAAATAAAAATAGACTGACTAAACTTAAAATTATCTTCATGTTTTGTTGAATAAAAGTAATGCGAGTGTTGAACTAAAACCAACACTCGTTTATAGATGAATGTTTATTTAATGATAAATTGAATTGTTTGAATTGAACCACCTGCATTTATTTGCATAAAATATACACCAGATGACAAGTCTGCAGTATTCATAAACACAAGGTTTGAACCAGAGTTTGCGTTAATGAGGTGGCTTTTCAATACTTGTCCAGAAAGATTCTGAATTTGAACATTTACTTCTTGAGCCGTTTTAACAGAGAACTGAACGTTAAGTTCATCTTCCGTTGGGTTTGGATATAATGATAAATCATTGATTATTTCATTGTCAGAAAGTCCAGCTATTAAATCATCAGAAGGCGTGCCTTGATAAATGTTAATGTTATCAATGTACATGTTATTACCACCACCAGCTTCAAATTCAAATTTAAAACGGAAGTTATCAACCCAATATGTACTTGTTATATTTGTCATGTGAATAGTTTTCCAATCTGATTCAGAAGTTGGGACAAAAGAAGATGTTACAATTTCTGAAGAAAGGATTTGACCGTGTAAAGATTTTCTTAACGCCCATCCATCGCCACAATTATTTGTTACAAATACTTTTAACCAATCATCATCAATAGATACTTTACGTTTATGCGCATACCTAAAGCTAAGAGTCATTGTTCCAGAAATACCGCTTAAATCAATTGGAGTACTTATGAGTTCATCTTTTGGACCTGGAGCTTGTGTGAAGTTCATTATTTTAGCTGATTTTGAACTATTTAAACCTGTAGAAGCAATTTCAAAACCTATCCCTTCTTGGTTTACAACTTCCCATTCAACGATATTGTTAAGCGTAGAATACGATTCAAAATCTTCTAACAATGGAAGTGTAGAACCATCGGGTAAAACACGAATGTAGCTCGCTTTTATTTCGTCGTCATTGTTTGTTCCATCAGTTGCAGTTAGCTTTACTTGATAAAGACCAGGTGTCGAATATGTAACTGTTGGGTTTTGAGAAGTCGATGAAGAAGGTATTCCTCCAGTAAATGTCCATGTCCAACCATTGACTGCATTAAAAGATTCATCTGAGAATGTAATCTGACCTCCAGAACAAATAGATGTTTTATCTGCTGAAAATTCAGCTTTGCATAAGTAGGTGTTGCCATTTGCGCCAGTCGCAGTAAGATTAGAAGCTGACATTACATTGTTTCTTCCACCAACACTTGATTGTAAACCATTTCTCATTCTGGTAACTTGGCCAGGAGTATACATTTTAGAACAATAAGAATAATCCATGTAGTTTTCCGCATTGTCTATTTGGTTAAATCCCCAATATGCATTATCTCCAGAACAGGAGTTCGCCGTTAATGAACATGAAGTTAAACCAATACAATCTGGAGTATCACTAATACCATCATCGTCATTACAACTTGAAGCATTACCAGGGTTATTATTCGGCCCCCATACATGTTCTAAGTTTAACCAATGTCCACACTCATGTGTCAATGCGCGACTTGAGAAAGTGTTCGAAGTACCAATAGACCCTAAGTAATTGTGTAATAACCATATGCCGTTATTCATATTGTTACTCGTCCAAAAGTTGTTAGGAGTTGTTGTGTATCCTGCAGCACCACCAGCATCATCAACAATAAAAATATTTAAATATTTATCTCCAGACCAGTTTCCTTGGAAAACATTATTCCCATTCTTAACTGCTGTTACTTGCGTTGATCCGTTTGCACCATTAAAAGTTGTTTGAGTATTTGTTCGAGTTATACCACCAAAGCATGTCCCATCAGGAGCAATAGTTGCTAAACGAAATTGAATATCAACATTAGCAGGAACTCCTTGGAAAGCTGCTACAACATTGTTTGCATCAGGGTTCATACGAGCAAAATCTCTATTCAAGATATTGAAAGCATCTAGAATTTGTTCATTAGAAACATTCTCTTCACCACCAGCATGAAGTACGTGAAATACAATAGGAATATATAAAATAGTTGCTTTAGGTGTGTTTTGATTTAAAATTTCGTTTTGACGGATAATTTCTTCGTCAAGTATTAATTGATGTGCTTCAGGGTGTGTAGTAAGATAATCTGCTTTCTTTTTATGTTGTGTACAGTATTCTACTGATTCACCATCACGTACATTTGTGTAATCAATAGTATTTTCTTGAGCGTAAAATGTAGTAGTCATTAAGGCAAAGGCCACCAATGAAAGGAGCTGTTTTTTCATAGTTTGAGATATTTAAATAGTTCTGACGCACAATATACTCTATTGCTTACAGATTAACAAATTATATGTATGAATCGGGGAGCAGTAAGTTTAAAGGGTAAGAGTTATTGATTTATCTGCTAGATATTTCTAAGGTCAATAAACAGCTCTTCTCGATAAGGTTGTTTTAATAAGTCCAATAAAATGTTTGCGGCTTCATCTGTGGAGAACAATTCCCCTTTTTCTTTTAGACTTACAAAATTTCGATGAGAAGAAAAATTAACTGGATCAGAAGAGCGAATCTCCGTTTGCATATCGGTATCAATTACACCCGGAGAAATAACGTAAACTTTAGGTGAAAAACCCAATTCTCTTTCTTCCAAAAAGAAATTTTCAGTGAGCATGTTTAAAGCAGCTTTAGAAGCACAATAGGATGACCACGATGGAATGGCTCTTTTTGCCGCTCCGGAACTAATATTTACTAAAGTGAAATCATTTTTATTTGTCAGATTTGTGTAAATCTTTGACAAAATCTCAAAAGGTGCAATTGTGTTTACTTGAAGAGTTTTGGATAAATCATGTTCTTCTTTTGTAGAAATACGATTGATTTCTCAATTATACCTGCGTTATTTATAAGTGTAACAGGTTCATTAAAAGATTCAAATTCCAGTTGGTTAACGTCTTCATGTGAACTCAAGTCACACGTGTGAAAAGTAAAATTTTCATGTACAAAATCGGAATTTCGACCAACTCCAATTACTTTCTCACCTTGATTGAGTAATTGTTGGACGAGTGCCTTGCCTAAACCTCTTGATACGCCTGTAACAATGTACATTTTACAATGATTGGTTGATTTCTATAAATCGTTCTACGCTTTTTGCAGCACCAAACACAACAAGTGTATCTTTTTCATTGATTACTGTTTCACTTTTTGGAACACCAATAATATGTTGTTCTGTACAATCTTCCCCTTTTCGTGTGACACAAAAAATTCTTTTAATTGTAATCAAGGTCATCTCATACTTATTTCTAAAACCTACGGAATCAATTGTTCTTCCAACGCAACCTTTTGGTGCACGAATTTCAGCAATTTCATGATCATCTGGCAATGAAAAGAAAGAAATAATGTCTGGATTAATAAGTTTTTCTCTTACCGCGTCGGCAACCTCTTTCTCTGGTGTTAAAATTTCAGTAACCCCAATTTTTTCTAAAATCAATCGCTGGTGATCTCCACTGGCACGTGCAATAATTCTTTTCACGCCTAAGTCCAATAAATGAACACATGTTAGAATGGTTGCTTCAAAATTTTCACCGATGGAAACAACAACAGCATCCATTTCATCAATGTTTTGAGACTTTAAAGCACGAAAGTCAGTTGCATCAAGTGTTACTCCAAAAGCGACATCATCTTTAATGTTGTCAATTTTTTCTTCGTTTGGATCAAAAGCAAATACTTGAGCTCCTTTATCAGCCAAACGTCGGGCAATTGATGCTCCATATTTTCCAACACCGATTACGGCAAATTTACTGTAATTCATATTATTTTGTATTCAATAAGGAGCACGTAGTCAAAATAGCTTGGCATGTTCTCCGAATTCATTTTACGATCGAGTATAATTATTGTCTTCCACAAATGTACTAAAAATATAAGTTGAGATACGGTGTTCTGAAAGTAGAAAATAAAGTACAGTCACATGTGTTTAAATAGAGAATTAATAATAAACAATGAATTGGAAAAAAGATAAAATAAAATCTTGAATAATAAAGTGAATTACTCTACCTTAGAATTCTTATCTTTAAGCCCTTGTCAACAGAGATTAAACATAGAATTAATGATTTTCTACAAGAAAGTACACACTTCAATGCAAATGATGTACTCATTCATGCTTCCGTAGAAAATAAAAAATTACATTATTCAAATGAATTATTGTTTCCTCTCGATGAATTCCCCGCTATAATTCTTCGAGAAACAAAGAAGTTTAAGAAAGAGACAGGAGTGAACATCTTGTCAAGGTCATCAGGAATCGTAACTTTTACTTTTGAAAAAAGAGAAGTTCAAGCACCCATTATTCTTCATTCACTGGATTATTCTATTGATAAATTGAAGAAACAAATTTCTTTTTCTGTCGAAGAAGACGAATGGTTTGTTAATCCTTTTTTACTGAACTTCATTGTTCATACGCTAGAAAAAGAATTGCCAGATTTTGATGAAATTGAAACGTTTTATGAGTTTTTACATTCCATTGATTTAGTCAATATTTCAAGTAAAAGACAATTCATAGGGAACTTCCATCACCATCGATTTCAAATTATCAAGGAATTGGAAGATTTGATGAAGTGCGACGAACTACATCCTAATGTGAAAACTTTATTGGGGAATTCGACTAAAATGGTCGAACCATCGGTTGACTTGTCTTCTCTGCGACTTCTTCCTTCGGATGTCGATCACGAAAAAGTTCTTGAAGTATTAAGAGCTGATAATTGTGTCGTTCAAGGTCCTCCGGGAACTGGTAAATCACAAGTTTTAACGAATGTTTTAGCCAATAATTTAATCAACGGAGCAACTACAATTGTTGTTTCTGAAAAAAGAGTAGCGCTAGAAGTATTGGTGAAAAAACTCAGTTCTTTTCAATTGGATAAATTGTGTTTCATTGCTACGTCAGATCATTTGAGTCATACATTTATTCAAGAAATGAAAAAGACTTGGGATTATTTTGATTCGTTCGAACCGATCAATCAAGTTGTTCTAGGTCTTTCAAAACAATACGAAGATCACCTTCAAATGTCGTTGGATTTATTGCGTCAAAAAGAATTGATTGGAGGTGTTTCTTTTTCAGAATTTCAGAACATTTCAGAACAGTTTAAAGGTTGGGAAAAAACAAACTTTTCTAGTCAAGTGCCTTCTCTGAATAATGCCCTGAAATATGAAGACAATATTGAAGGGGTTTTCGCAAATGAGTCAAAGAATTCAATTGCTTTTATTCAACCCGATTTTCTTAAAAGCGATCTCTTTTTAAAGATAGATACCAAGGTAAATAAATGGCTAAAAAGTATTCATCGAATAAATAAACAAATTCCATTTTCAACTTTTGATGAATTGAGAAAAGTGATGAAGTTGGCGATAAATTGCCAAGTGTATGAGAATGAAATATACAAGAATTACGTTTCCATTTTAAAAGTGAATTCTCGTCCTCAAAAACGTTTTTTAAGTCTTCGTAAAAAGTACTTAAAGTTAAAAAAGGAAGTTGATTTAATAAATGCTAATCGATCTCATTGGAAACAAATCCCTTCGGAAACGGAAACGAAATTCTTACTCGATGTATTTAACTCAAAAGGTTTTTTCGCTTTACGAAAAGCTTCACGAAGATGGAAAGAATTATCAACGATTTCTATAAAAAACGCTTCTGAAATTCTTCTAGAACATATTGTAGAAATAGATAAACTGAATCAATTTTCTAAAATTACGATTGATTTTTGCGAAATAAACATCAATTCACCTGAAACTGAAGTGGATTCTATCTACAGAACGATTACTCAATTCAATTCAGATCAATGGGTGGAATTGGAGAAAACACCGATGGATGTTAGGCTTGAATTAACAGATTTACATACAGAAATACAATCTATTTTTTCTGATTTCAGAACGTATTTTAGTTTTGATGATGCAACAAATATTCAATTGTATTTAGTGGAGTTAAGTAGGGATATTGAAAGTATTCTTCCCGTAAAAAGTAAGTTGAATTTTTTGAACTCTTCTTACATGGAATTGATGAAGATTTCAAAAACAAAGGAACATTTTTTCGGGCAAGTATTGAAAAGTAACTGGGTGAAGTTTAAAGAACAATTCCCTGCGTTTTCTGATTTCAAAATGGTGCAACTCAAACAAAAGATTGATGAAGTAATTCGACAAGAAAAGGTGGAAGCATTTCAGATGTCTAGCGAGATTGAAAAGAAGGTTAAAAATAAATTTGATGAATACACTTTATTGTTGCAAACTCCTGCTCATAAACTGAGTAAAACGGACAAGGAAAAGAAGGTTATTCTGAGGAAAGGAAAATCAATTTTAATCAAAGAATTTAACAAAACAAGAAGTCATCCATCTTTAAGGGAATTGTACAATTCTGAAGCACGAATTTGGATCGAATTATTGAAGCCAATTTGGCTGAGTAATCCCACACAATTAGCCAAATGTTTTCCGCTGGAAACAGGCTTGTTTGACTTGGCAATATTTGATGAGGCAAGTCAGATTCCATTGCAAAATGCTTTAGGTACAATACAGCGAAGTAAGCAAATATTAATTGCTGGCGATGAACATCAAATGGGACCGACTTCTTATTTTAAGAAAGGTGAAGACGAGGTGATTGATTTATTACATCAGGCGAATTATCATTTTCCGAAAGTGAAACTAAAACACCATTACCGAAGTTTACATCCAGATTTAGTCGCTTTTTCAAATAAATATTTTTACGAAAATGAACTCAATGTTTTTCCTTCGTTTAAACATTCAACACCTATTCAACATCATTTTATTCCATCGGGGAAATTTATTCATCGAAAGAATTCCATCGAAGCTAAGGCCATTGCTCTACAAATTGAGGAATTTCTTCAAAAGGGTGAATCAATTGGTGTCGTTGCATTTTCAGAAGAACAATTGAATTGCATTTGGGATAAACTTTCTGAAAACTCGAAGAATAGATTTCAAGAGAACTTAGAGAATAACATTGGCTTTTTTAAATCTTTGGAAAATGTTCAAGGAGATGAATGCGGTCATTTACTCATTAGTTTTGGGTATGGCAAGAATGAAGATGGAGAATTTTTTATGCGCTTTGGACCAATGAATAGAGTTTCTGGTCGCAAGAGGTTAAATGTTCTATTGACCAGGGCAAAAGAATCTATCCAATTTTATTGTTCAATAAAAGCTACTGATTTTAGATTAACGGATAACGAAAGCGTGCAATTATTGCAAAAATGGGTGACTTTCTCTGAAAAATATCAATTGGATGAAGGTATTTCTTTTCCTTTTGACTTAAAGCCAATTATTCATGGGAATAAAGTAGAGTTTAAAAATATTCAACATGTAATCTCCCAAGCCAAAGAGTTAGTTACGCTTCAAAATGTGCTCGAAAAAAGAGGATGGGAAACGGTTTACACTTAAAAAAGCTCCTTTCAGTCAATTTTGGCAGCATTTTTGAAATTATAGTGATAAAATCATTAATTTTAAACAAAAAACCATGAAATATATTTTACTCCCTATTGTATCTGTTTTATTTTTATTTGCTTGTTCGACACAAAAGAAAAGTGTTGAGAACGCTGAAGAAGTCTCTTTAGGTGATAAACAAAGTAAAGTTCTTTTTGAAAATGAAACTCAATTTTCTAAACTTTCGGAAGAAGATTCCCTTTTTGCATCCATTAATAAAGGGTTTTGTTTTGGAACCTGTCCCGTTTATACAATCAATATCTATAAAAGTGGCTACGTTAGCTATAAAGGTTCACACAACGTTGATTTAGAAGGTGAATACTTTACAGTAATTAGTTATGATAAAATGCTGAAATTTATTGCTACAGCTAAAGAAATTGAGTATTTGAATTTGAAAGATGTATATGATAATGAAGGGATAACTGATTTACCTTCAACAACAACTTCTATTGTTTTGAATGGAAAAAGAAAAACAGTTCGCCGAAGATATGATTTTCCGAAATCAATTTTAGTGTTCGAGAAAGTTTTTAGTGATATGTTATCGAATGAAAATTGGGAACTTTCACAAAAAGAATAAATTCACTTGGATTTTTGCTAAAAAAACGGATACCTATTCATAGTATCCGTTTTTTTTTAGTCATTTATTCTTCTGAAATTTCTACAGCAATCAAATCCATAATTTCGACAAGTAATACAACTTCTTGGTATCTTTCTTCTCTGCTTAATTCTTTAGGAAAAAAAGCAATTAATTCATTTTCGTAAATACTAAGATGTAGATCTCTATACTCTTCACAATATTCAATGCACTTTTTTCGAATTTTTGAACTCAAAAAGCTTCTTTGCACATGCTGAGGTTCGGTGGATATTTCAAAGTATTCTCCAAAATCGACCATTGAAACACGGTCTTTTTTAGCAATGGCTTTAATTGAATCTAGTCTAAAAGAAGAATAGTTGGAAGACGGAGCGGCTAAACTCAGCTTTACCATCGGTTGTTTTAAATTTTGAACAGGATATTTGTAGAAACTTCTATCCACTCTGTTTACAGTTGTAGCGGCCATGTAAAACCAACGTTTATTGATGTATCCTTTTACCAAAGGAAAGTCACGTATTATCGTTTTTGTTCCTAATTCTTGCTCGAGTTGATATTTCTCAGCAAGCAGTCTAAAGTATTTTCTTTGTGATTTATTCGTAAAATACATCAAAAGCATGATGGGAGAAGAGGTTAAAAGTACAAAGAAAGCAATGAGTAAAGCGATGTAGATGTATTCCATAGTTGTATAGTGGTTTTGTTGTAAAGGTACAAAAATTAATATTGGTTTTATACGTAGATAACATGGAGGTAGCACAAAGCTTAGCAGAGTAGAAAAGTTTTTTGTTTTGATAAGTGATTAAGTTTCCTCCTTTGGAGGAGAGAGAAGATTCTTTTCGAAGAACAAACGTTAGTGCAGTGAAAGTAAGGAGGAGGATAAAGTTCAATTCATTTATTTTCTTTGCGAACTCTGTGTTATTACTTTTGAACAGGAACATGGAGCTTAAATTACCACAACTAATTTTTAATTCATAAATTCCTGAGCCAATCCGGTAAAAAAATATTCGTGCCATTCACACTAAAATACCTACATTTGCCCTATGGATTACAATACGGTAAAAGCCCTTCATATTATTTTTGTTGTCAGTTGGTTTGCGGGACTTTTTTACATCATTCGTTTATTTATTTACCACGTTGAGGCGCAAGAAAAGGAAGCCGTTGCAAAGCAAATTCTTACCGACCAATTTGAAATAATGGAAAAACGTTTGTGGTGGATTATTACAACACCTGCGATGGTTTTGACCATTGTTTTTGGAACATGGATGCTTTTTTTAAACCCATATCTTCTTGAAAAAGATTGGATGTTTATTAAGTTTGGTTTCATCACGTTGTTATTGTTCTATCATTTCGTTTCCCAAGGGATTATGCAGGACATGAAAAAAGGCATTTACAAATGGAAATCGAACTCCTTACGTCTTTGGAACGAATTGGCAACACTTTGTTTGGTAGCCATCGTTTTTATTGTCATTCTGAAAGATTCCATGAACTGGATCAAAGGAACAATTGGCTTCTTTGCCGTTGCCTTTGGGTTAATGATTTTGATCAAATTGTATAAAAGAATGCGGAAATAAAATTACACCTTTTCAATACTCTTTTAAAGAGTTTTTAGTGATGAGGTTAATAATGGTATCTACATCCAATAATTTCTAACACATCGTTTTCAAAGGAATATACAAGTCTATGTTCTCCGTCTATTCTTCTGGACCAATATCCTTGCAAATCGTATTTTAACGACTCTGGATTGCCAATGCCATCAAAAGGCTCTCTAAGAGTTGCATTTATTAACTGATTAATTCTTTTTAGCTTTTTCTTATCGGTAGATTGCCAATAAATATAATCTTTCCAAGCTGTTTTAGTCCAAGTTATTCTCATTCTTCAATTAAACCATGTTCTTTTGAATCCCCTGTTTTAGCTTCTTTTATTGACTGCATTAAAACATCTCTATTTTTACCGGATAATAAATAACTCGTTTCTTTCAATGAATTGTATTCATCCAAAGAAATTAAAACCAAATCTTTATTGTTTTTTCTTTTAATGATTAATTCTTCAACATCATTAACTACGAGGTCCATCCATTTTTTTAAATTGACCCTTAAGTCTGTATAATTGACTACTCTCATACGGTTCCTTTTTACAAAGATACTAAAATAAATTAAAAAAGTACGTAAATGAGTACGTAAAAAAGTATTTATTTTTGGTTGACTCCAAAAGGTGAAGCAATTCGATCTATTTACCTAAATGATTTCTGTCTTTATTTGGATTCGGATGAAGTACGAATGGTTTAAAATACCAAACCCGGCCTAAAGTTTATTTAGAATGGGTTTATTTTAAATTTATAAAAGCTCATGTTAATTTTTACTTCACTACAATTCTTCCAGAATGATTAATTCTCTCACCTTTCACTTGGTAAAACACAACTTGATTAACCGTTGATAAATCATATGATTTATGAATAGAATTTGAAATGATTTTATCCTCCATAATAATTCTTCCCTCAACGGTATAGAAAGTTATATATACATCTTCTTCTAAATCGTTAAACTTTAAATTAACTTTTCCATTTGAAGGGTTTGGATAAACAGAAATGGTTGTTTGAACTCCTTCTATACTTTCTGTATTTAAAAAACCAGAAGCATCTATTTCCATGAGCCAAGCATCCCAACCTCCATTAGTTGGGACTGTTTTGTTACCTGAAATACCGCTTAGTGAGTTCCCAGACATATAGAAAACACCATTTGTTGAGGTAGGTGAGGGTGTAATGTAGTCATCCTGATCTCCTCCATATGTTTCTTGCGCAATAATATCCCCCAAGGTGTCAATGATTAAGAGCCAAGCATCGAGCCCTCCATACTTAAGGGCTGTTTTATTGCCGCCAGGGACAGAAGATGAAGAACCGTTGAGTAATAAGCGATTGTAAGATAGATAGGCGATACCTCCACCATTATCTTCATGTAAACCACCGTATGTTTTGTCCCAAATTATATTAAAATTAGTATCCGTTTTAATGAGCCAATAATCAAAAGCCGGAAAAGGTCCAGAATTGCCCATGTAAGGTGCTGTTTTATTTCCTGAAATGATTGACATTGAGGATGTGATTATATAAGGTAGATTCAACTAGCTAATGCAAGTTTTTTATTTTCTAGGTTAAACATAGTAAAAAATACTTTTTCAGGCGTTTTAAAGTTTAATTTTTTTCTAGGTCTTTTATTCAACAAGTCCATGATTTCA
>Ga0256845_1002478_pt1 | contig 13343 bp, 12 predicted proteins | sample RiftiametaG_FD_189101 | JGI IMG/M metagenome (GOLD analysis project Ga0256845, IMG submission 189101) | Tube worm associated microbial communities from hydrothermal vent at the East Pacific Rise, Pacific Ocean - Riftia | ecosystem: Host-associated > Annelida > Integument > Unclassified ... | reverse complement strand
AGTGATTAGAGCGAAGGGGGTCCACCCGTTGCCATGCCGACCACGGTCGTTAAGCCCTTCCGCGCCGATGGTACTGCTTGGGGAACTGAGTGGGAGAGTAGGTCATCGCTGAACGCTGCTGTGAGGCATATCCTTATTTTGTATAAGGATATGCCTTTTTTTGTTGTGTGCCCTTCTGTTTTTTCTTGTTTCCGTTGTCTGATTTATGATAGCTCCTCCTCCCGAATTTTTCCATCCTTCTGAACATTCAGATGTCCTTCTGATGCTGTTCGTTGCCAGCATAAAATTTTCCCCCTGTGTGCCGTCCGTGTATCAAGAGTTTCCTACTTTTTCACGTTTTGTATCGAGTACGAAAGAAAAATTCCTTGCATATTTGGTGGTCTCAGAATAATAATATGTGAGATTTTTCTTGCATGAATAAAAATAGACTGCTATACTCGGAGTATGCTGGTAGTGTAACGTATTCAGATAATAAACAGTCATTCTTATATTAACGAAATGAAGGAGATGAGACGATGACGCGAGATGAAGAACTTATTCAAAAGTTTGAACAGAGGGCCGGGACGATTCTGGAGAATGCGCAAAAATACTTAACGACTGTCTTACCTGGTGGGCCGGGAGTTTTTACCTATGTTATCATGTCAAACCTTGTGGGCAAACTATTTGGAAATGCGAGGGAGTATGTTGACCGCGTGGTGAGTCGCCCGCTGACCATTCCGGATTTTGTCTATATCGAGCCTCTGGATGAAGAACTTGAAGAATTTTTTGAAGACCAGCGGTTTAAAACCTTACGCGAGGAATTCCCTGGAAAATATGAGAGCTTTTCAAATGACGATTGGATGAAATTACGGAGCTATTATCGCCCTTTATACTATACGTTGCGCTTCAAAGACCCGTTTATGGTCGATCTTTTTTCGTTTGAGATTCAGAGGCAGGACTACAAACGGATCATCCTGGATTATGATGTGTTGCCAATGTATAAACAGGTTTTAAATAGTACGCCGTCAGCATCAAGGCAAAATTCTCTCTGGTCAGCGGTCAGCTCTATTATGAAGGGTACGGTTGATGAGGTGTGGAGCAAAGGCTATGCGAAAGAACTCTTTGAGGAAGCGAAAACTCACCCTGAGGTTTCGGAGTTAGTTGGAAAGATCAAAACAAAAATCCGCCAACGGGTTGATATTGAGCAGATCATGGATTTATATCATGACATCAAGTATATTGTCGGGCGTTCGCTGCCCTCATCAGATGAACCTAAAAAACCGGAACCACCGATGCAAGCTATCGAATATGTTACAAGTGTCTTGCCGGATGGGCATATTGTCGTGCCAGCAGAGGTGATCCGGCGATTTCAACTGACGACGGTTTCAAAGATGCGTGTGGTCGTGCTTCGCGAGGATGATTAGCTGGATGCTGAAACCTGGACAGGTGAATGAGAACGTGACCAACTCTGCTGATGGGGGAGGCTTTCGGCTCATGAAGAATGCAGTATGGTTAGTAATGAGGAGGTTTTTTAACCAAAGGAGACTAGAGATAATGCTAAAACGAGTGTATGTGTTGATACTTTTGCTTCTGATTGCTGTGGTTGCGGGCTGTGCGGTGTCGGACCTTGATGAGGCGAAACGGCAATACGAAATGGCGTTACGAGCGGAATACCCGTTACCACACTACAAGGCGGCTTTGGAAGAATTAGATGCTGTGCTGTCCCGGGATGCAACCCATGCTCAAGCCTATGCAATTAAGGGATTAATTTACAGAAATCTCGAAGATTATGACCAGGCGACAAAAAATCTTGAGATCGCGAAACAAGGAAGCTATGGGTCGCGGCAGCAGTGGGTTCCGCTTTTGGTGAACCTTACGTATGGCGATGTGTTCCATGCCCAGGCGAGTAATGCGATCAGGTCGGGAAACTGGGAGCGGGCGAAAAGTTATCAAGAGACCGCTCTTGAATTTTTTAGCAACGTTATCAATGCCTCATCAGGGAATTTGGGGGTTGTCACTGATGGAGACGAGTTAGGGGTTACGATGCAGCAGTTGCATGTCAGTGCTCAGGCACGGTGGGCAGCCGGAAAGTTCCAGATGGCGACTATCGCCGGACGGACTGAGAGTAAAGAACGTCAGAACGAGCTTTTACGGGAAGCCACGACGAGGCTGAACGGTGTGGTTGAAGCGTACCCTGATGCAACAACATTGCGCTACTATCTCGCCGAGGGCTACCGGAAACAGGCATTAACCTTAAGGAGGACTGATCCCCAGGAGAGTAAACGTTTGCAGGCTCTGGCGTTATCGCAGTTACGTGCGTGTTCCGAACTCGGGTTACCCCGGGACTTGCGTAATCTGGCCGCTCAACTGTTCAATGTCCTTTCGAAAGGGGCTGAGCCTGATACCGAACAGAAAATTTTAGGAACGTCTCCTGCTCAGTAATAGTCACTTATTAAGTGGGAGAAGAGATTTTCAGAGAAAAAAGTTGACAGAAACCTTCTTTTCAAAAACCTAATTGCAGGTGATTTATCTCCCTAAACGAGGAGTATTCTGGCGGAACTCCTGCTGATGTTTGAAGGGTTGAAAACGTCATGGTTTTGTGGGCATACGGCGTAAAGCGTTGAAACTTCTTTAAAGGATAGGTGGGGTGTATTATCACTAGATTAGGAGGTCAAAACTATGTTGTTTGTCTGGGTTGTCTTTGGGATCGTAATGCTGGTTTTTATTATTGTTTTTGTGTTAGCAAACCTTACGATGTTTCAGGCGACTTTTGACATTGTCGTCCGAATTCCGTCGGTGTGGGAATATAAGTGGGATGATGTGCCTTTTATTTATATTGTGGCGGGAAGTATTCTGTTTGGAGCAGTGGTTATTGCGATAAGCACGTGGGTGCTGAACACGAGGCGAAAGCTGAAAATTCGCAGCCAACGCAAAGAATTGAAGCATCTTCAACGGGAATTGGACAAGGTGAAAGCTGCTCTTCCTCACCAGGAACCTGTTGCCGAAAAGAAGGGAACTGACGAGCCGGAAGAATCGTCAGCGACACCGGAACAGGTTTCACAATCCTTTGAAGACACCGTCGAAGAAGGCGATTTTCTGGAAAATTTCCAACACAGGGATGACACTGAAAAGCCTGGTACCTTTGAAGAATATCGTTCTCAAGAAACGTATGCTGAACCTGAAGACAGCCATGCTTCTCAGGAGCCAGTTGAAGAAGAAATAGCTGCCCTGGAGTCGGTTGAAGAAGAGAACACTTCTCAGGAGTCACCGGTTGAAGATGAGAGAACCCCTCAAGAATCGGTTAAGGAGGAGAGAACTTCTCAGGAGCCGATTGAGGAAGGGAATGCCTCTCAGGGGACGCCGCCGGTTGAAGAGGTGAGTATCGCTCAGAAGTCGGTTGAAGATGAAAAACAACTTCCAGTAGAAACGCCGGTTGAAGCGGAAATTGTTGAGCCTGTGGCCGGTTCTTCAGAGCAGGACGAGACCTCGCATGTTGAACAGGATCGGGGTGACTAAGATATGGTCGGTGTCGCTTCTAAAGGACGGGTTTGCCTATTTTGGGCATGTTGCGCATAGGAACAGTGATGGGAGAGTATGGAGAAATATCCTGCTCGTGATGCCGCCGATTTTATGGTGGTACCCTCATTTTTAAGGCCCAATGCTATTCAGAAAAAGACGTCGCATTACACCGCAAGTGAACATTACATCATTAATTGATGTGATTTTGTTGTTACTCATCTTCTTCATGATTTCAACGACATTTGTGACGCAGCCAGGTATTCGGGTAGACTTGCCAAAGGCTGCGGCAAAAGTTAAGAATGTTACCCAGGAGAGTAATACCATTATCATCACTGCGGATAGTGATATTTATATTAACCGTCAAAAAATTCAGAATATCCAGGAATTGCGCAAAATTCTTCTGAATATGCGCAAGGAAGAGCAATCAGGCGATCTGATTGTGATCAAAGCTGACGAAAGTGTTGCTCATGGGATTGTTGTGAGCGTCATGGACGTCGCAAAAACGTCAGGATTTAGTAGGATTGCTATTGCAACGAGGTAACGTAATGTTAAAGGAGTGTGCTCCTTGCTCTGAATGGAACTGTTTAGAGCTGTAGAGCCAAAAGGAGGAAACAGAAGAGTGCAGACGTATGAAACATTATTCATTGTGCATCCAGACCTTGAGGAGAGTGCTGTTGATAAGGCCATCGAGGTCATTCAGGATGTGATCACCTCCGGCGGAGGTAACATTTTAAAAGTTGATAAGTGGGGCCGACGGCAATTAGCCTATATGATCCAGAAAAAACAAGAGGGCTATTATGTGTTGCTGTATTTTGAGGCTCCGCCAACCTTGATTGCCGAATTGAATCGTCGTTACAAACTGACCGATGCGATTATGCGTTATCTTGTCGTTCAGCTGAATGCTGTCCAGATTGCGGAGGTTTTTGCTGAAGAACCGGCAGAAAAAGAAGCAGCAAGAGCAGCATTAGGTGATCACGATAACGATGAGACGAACAATAATGAACCGGTAGCTTTGGAAGCAGATGAAGTTCTTGTGGCTTCGACGGAGGGATAAGGATGTTTATTAAAAGACGGAAACGTTTTCGGCGGAAAAAGGTGTGTACATTTTGTGTTGATAGCATTAAATACATTGATTATAAAGATTCAAAAACATTGCGCGGATTTATTACTGAACGTGGGAAGATTATTCCGCGAAGAATTTCAGGAACGTGTGCCCGGCATCAACGTCAGTTGACCGTCGCCATTAAGCGGGCAAGAAATGTTGCCTTGCTGCCGTTTACAGCCGAATAAGATCGGCTTGAACTCTTGCATGTTCGAGGAGAAGCATTCGACGATCACATTTCCCCAAATGTTTGCGAATATTCGGGGAAATGACGTTTATTGAGCAGGGTGTTTTGTTTCGGTCAAAAATACTGTCTATAGAGGGAGAGAGAGTCGCAGAGAAGAGGGAACCGACAATGTTGGGCGTCCAGCTTGTCAGTATTGGTATTGCAGTTGCGTTGATTGTTGCGGCGTTTTATCTGATGCAACAGGCTGAGATGATCGTCTTGGTTCAGGTCTTTTTGCATGTGCCGGCCGTGTTCGTTTCTCTGCGATATTCATCTTTTTGGTCTGGGGCCGTCACGATTGGGGCTTCAGCGGCAATGATTGCCGTACTTGCAGGGTATGAGGCAGGTCTCTTGTTTGTTCTGGGGACAGGGATCATCGCGCTCATCCTGACGTTCTGTTTTCTCAGAAAATATACAGCGACAGCAACGATTAGCTGGCTGGTGTTTTATTATGTCGCTTTTGGGGTTTTGATGCTGTATACCCAGGAAAAAATTACATTTGAAGCCTATACGCAGCAGGTGATGAAGACTTTGGAAGAGCAGTTTATGAGTCTCTACCAAAACCAACAGATCCCCTGGCAGCATTTTGAACGGCAATTCAAGGGATTTGTTCGAGTGGCGAGTATCACATTTCCGTTGATGACAACGGTCATGTTCTCCGCGATGATCTATTTTGTGACCAGAGCGATGTTGCGCGTGCAGAAAATTTCACTTACTCCCCTCGGTCGATTTCAGGATTGGCATATCTCAGAGTATCTGGTGTGGATTTTTATCCTCGGAGGGGCGTTCTATCACCTCGAAGACACCAGGCTTATCGGAATTAACGTGCTGCTTGGACTGGTATTCCTGTATTATTTGCAAGGCTGTGCAGTGATCGTCTCGCTGTTGAAACAGAAACGCACCGGGCGGTTTTTTCAAGTGCTCGCTTATGGGTTGCTGCTTTTTCAAATCCCTTATATTTTTGTGGGGCTGGGGCTTTTGCTGACTGGCTACACTGAGGGAAGCGTCTATTTCTCGCTGCCGGCTATCATTGTGATTGCCGGTATTGGGCTGGCAAATGTATGGATTGATTTTCGTGCTCGTATACGGCGAGGGAATTTGTAAGTAAAGTCATGGAGGGGGATGGTTATTCCTCCATGGGGGAATGACATATAATTACTGAGTGTAGGTAAGGAGAGGATTTCATGGAAATTATTTTGAAACAGTCGGTTGATAAACTTGGTGAGGCTGGAGACGTTGTAACGGTTTCGAATGGCTATGCCCGAAACTTTCTGCTGCCAAAAAGCATGGCTATCCAAGCGACAAAGCACAATGTTGCTGTGTTGGAGCATGAGAAAAGAGTGATTGAACAGCGGAAACGGAAAGCCTTCCGAGAAGCGGAAAAGGTTGCCAACAAACTTCGGAGTTTATCATGCGTGTTAAAACGACAAGTTGGAGATCAGGATAAACTGTTTGGTTCAGTGACTTCAATTGATGTTGCAGAGTTTTTGAAGGGGCGGGGGATTGAAGTTGAACGGAAAAATATTCAGCTTGATGAACCGATTAAAGAACTTGGTACGTATCGTATTCCGATTCGATTCCACCCTGAAGTCACGGCAGAACTAAAGGTCAAAGTGCAAAAAGAAGGGTCATAGCATCTTATCTCCAATGGAGGGAAGGAGTACCCATGGTAAATGATCAGGCCAATAACGTGAAGATTTTAGTTGTTGATGATTATGCGGAAAATGTTGAATTGCTGAAAGAGCTTTTGACAGCGAGCGGCTATCAGGTGGCGACCGCATATGATGGTGATGAGGCATTGAAAAAGGTGAAATTGGATAAACCGGATCTGCTGCTTCTGGATATTATGATGCCGAAAATGGATGGGTATCAGGTCTGTGATGTTTTACGCGCCAGCGACGAGACCAAAGACATCCCGATCATTTTTGTGACAGCAAAAACCGAAGTGAAAGACTGGACGCATGCCATTTTTAATGTCGGTGTGAATAGCTATATCACAAAACCGATCAATCCGAGAAAGCTCCTTGATAAAGTTAAGAGCGTGCTGAAAATGAAGCAATCCAGAGATGAACTGCGAAAAACGCGGGAGAAACTTTCCCAACCTGTCGGAGAACGAGAATAGTCTGTTGTGGTGGTATGTGAGGCAGGTTTCAAATCTGCCTCAAGCCTTTCTTGGGGGAGTCAACCGGTGTTTCCCGCTCAATTGTCCGCAGGCCGCAGAGATGTCAGCCCCCTTGCTTGCTCGTAAGAAGGTAGAGTAACCCCGTTTCAAGAGAACTTCTTGAAACGCGAGCATGGTTTTTTCGGATGATGGGCGGTATGGTGTTTCTGATGTGGGATTAAGGGGAATAAGGTTGATTTTGCACCGAATTCCTTGAAGAATGGCTGCCAGCGTGTTCGCGTGTTCTGGCGTGTCATTGATTTGATCTAACAGAATATATTCAAAGGTGAGCCGACGGCGTTCTGGCAGAGGATAATCGCGGCACGCTTGTAAAAGCTGTCGGAGATGGTACGTTTTATTGACGGGCATCAGTCGTGAACGTAAGTCGTCAGTCGGCGCATTCAGAGACACTGCCAGATTGATGATAAAATCTTCCTGCCCCAGGAGTTTGATCCCCGGTACAATTCCCGCGGTGGAGAGTGTAATCTTACGGTTTGAGATGTGTAATCCTTCTTCTGCAAGCATCCGACGGATTGCCTTGACCGTCTGAGCATAATTAAGCAACGGTTCCCCCATTCCCATCAGCACAATATTTGAAATTGTTGCGTCAGGGCTGATGTCACGCTGCACCGCCAGAATTTGACCGAGAATTTCCCCTGCCTGTAAATTTCTGAACAACCCCTGTTTTCCCGTTAAGCAGAACGTACATTGCAAAGCGCAGCCCACTTGAGTCGAAATGCACAGGGTGAAATGCTCCTTCATCGGAATGCATACACTTTCGATTGCCAAACCATCCCGCAGGATAAAAAGATACTTTCGGGTTTGATCGGCGGAAATCTGCACTGAAAATGATGTAAACGGGCTTATGTCAGTCTTTTCTTGCAACTCTTCCCGCCATGTTTTCGGAAGATTGGTCATGTCATCAAATGATGTGATTTTCGTCCGATATAGCCATTCCAACAGTTGTTTGGCCCGATATTCAGGCTGACCTGACTCCTCGACCAATTCCTGTATTTCTGCCGCTGTATAATTCAATAAGAGATTTTTTTGCATAATGTGTTGCCCGCCACAAAGACGTCAAGGCACCAAGAGCACTCCACAATAACTTCGTGTCTTTGTGTCTTTGTGGTGTTATATACTTTGAGCCTTCGTGTCTTTGCAACAAAAAAAGTTGCAAGAAAAAAAGAAAAGAAAAGAAAAAAAGAGTTGCCTGATTTTCGAATATCACGACATATATCCATAATGATGCACTCATTCGGGGATTGCCGCGAATATAGATGGATTGGAGCAATCGGAGTACTTGTGTTATGCCAATATTTCCAACCTGTGATCGACATGCCTTACCTGAACGGTTGCACCCGTTAAAACCATCGCATTACGCTCTGTTTGCCTATTGGATTTACTTCCGCCCCACGATCCTGAAATGTTACTTTCATCGATCACTCCCTGGTCTGTATGATAGGGACAACCCGATCGGATTTTTTAAGAAGTGGCGAACCCCTGCGTACTGGCATCTTTTCGTGATGATGCCGGTAATCTGCCTCGTCTTCTCCGTGCTTCTGGGAGGAGTTGCAGCATTGGTCTGTGCCTGGAAACTTGGCGTACAGATCGACTGGAACCGCTGGATAGATGGGGGGATGCTGGGCGTCGCGCTGGGAATGACGATTGGAATGGCTTTTGGAATGGTAGGGCGAGTGATGGGGGGAGTCGCCTCTGGAACAATGGTCGGTATTGTGTATGGCGTCACAGTAGGGATCGTCGGCGGAGTCTCCTTGAGTGTCGCCCTGGGGGTTGCTTTTCCCTCCGTGGTTGATGGAGTCGTTACAGTGGGGGCTATTTCCGGAGTGCTTGGTGGGATGGCGTTTACCATCGATCTCGAAATCGGGATTGCTTTGAGCCTCGCTTTTGCAGTCGTTGCCGCCCTTTCATTTGGCGGCGAATTCATTCTCCAGAAAGTGTTTGGAATTCACCTCGGAGCGCTGCTTGCGAGAGGCACAATGTCCGGAGCCTTTGTGTTAGGAGCATTGCGGGCCTTGTTCTATCCTGTGCAATGCGTACTTGCCGGAGCCGGCATCTTTCGGCCTGTTCTCCATCCCATCCTCTGGGACGAACTCACAATTTTACCTCTGCCCTGTACCAGGCAGGTGTTGATGCGACAATTGCGGCAGGATGAGGGAAACGGCCTGCGTATTCTCAAAGAGGCTGGACGCAATCTGTTCCGGCGAACTGCACTAAAAGCTGTGCTGTATAAATACTTTCATAAACATCCCCGGCCATTGCGATTCCTCTATCACGTATTGAACGATCCCGTCATGCACGAGTATTTATTAGCCCCCGTGTCTTCTCAAAGTTGGGAGCAATATGCCAGCGTACAGCATGTTTTCTTAGGGGAACTGGCGCTGCGCCCGGTCGAAGCGATGAAACATCCCCGTTTTCGCCGCTCCTCATGGTGGCTCAATCTGCGTAAGCGCCAGGAAACCACGCTCACCAGATTTGCCGGCATGTTATATGATCTGCTGGATGAGCAGGTCGTCGAGCAGGAGGATTTTTCCTTGACCCTCTATAAAAAGATTTACCAGGACTTATCCTCTTATCCAAATGGGAAAGAAATTGTCCGTTCTTATGATGCGATGTCAACATTTCTGTCGTATCAAAATTTGGCCTCCTTTCCCCGTGCTGAAGAGGTGAGTGCTTATGTTGCGGGTTGTGTCCTGTTTGAGGCGGCGATCCGCCCGGCTGTCATGCGCTCCCTGATGCGTTTAGGGCATATCGGGAGGGATATTACGCAATATCTTGAGGCAGAAAATCGACAGACTCGTCTTGATGCCTTAGCCCGTGCGACCGGGAATTTGAATGAGATTGATGCCTCTGTGAGCGTTGAGGTGATGCCTCCCGAACGCTATGTGATCCAACGCATCATTTCCCATTGGCAGCGTCTTATTCTTGCTGCCATTGGAACGCTCGGAAAATCCGGCAGTGAAACTGTTCCATTCGCGATAACCCATGATGAGCACATGCCCGATGAAGAGCCTGGCGATACAGCACATTGGTACTACCATCTTTGAATCAGGGGGCGTTCAACCAATGGGCATCCGCCGGTTACATCGCGATCAAAAAAATTCTTGCCAAAACATTGTTCCGGCGTGATAGTGGAGAACATGCTGGTGTGTTGATATGAGCCTGATGGGGAGGTGCTGCAAATGCACATTGCAAATCCGATCTATGATGTAGTTTTTAAAAATTTAATGGAAGACAATGCCATTGCAAAACTCATTATTGCGACAATTAGAAGAATGACAAGCATTAGAGCGCGAAATTGAAGCGAAGGACAAGGCGTTAGAAGAGCAAGCACGACTCATTGAGGAATTGCAAAACCGCTGACAATCGAACTCATAAGTGTCCTCGTTAGACAAAACCTGACTTATCAGGCTTTGTTTGGGGGGGATTTTGTCAAATATTTTTTTCACCACATTGAGAGGACGACCCGCAGGCCGTAGCTGGCTTCGTGGTTATTGGGATGATCACAGTCCCGAAATGCGCTGCGGCAGCCGGTCGCCAGAATATCCCAGGCCCCGCCGCGCAGAACGCGCCGTAAATTATTGCCGCCAGCTTCCCATATACGCCCATCAGATGGGGCTCCGCGGTAATCGTTGTGCCAGGGATCGGCACACCACTCCCAAACATTCCCGTGCATGTCATGCAAACCGAAACCATTAGGCAAAAAACTCCCGACATCGGTCGTTTCCCCTCGATATTGCCCTGCTGCCGGTTCTGAGCCGTAGGCTTGGGTTGCATCGTAGTTTGCTAACTCGAAGGTTAAGGTTTTACCGATATGAAATGGGGTTGTGGTTCGGGCCCGACAGGCATATTCCCATTCCGTTTCGCTCGGTAAGCGGTAGCTATGGCCGGTTTTTTCGGAGAGCCGTTCACAAAAGGAGAGTGCATCCTGCCAGGAAATATTGTCAACAGGTCGTTTGGCTCCTGGAAAGTTTGAGGGGTTGTCGTCCATGATCCTTTCCCATTGCTCCTGAGTAATCGGATATTTTCCCATGAAAAATGGAGCGATGCTGACCTCATGTTGGGGGCCTTCTCGCCCAAAGCGTCCTTCTTCGTCTTCTGGCGACCCCATCAGAAATATTCCGGCGGAAATGAACACCATTTCCAGGTAAACACCGGCTCCTAAGAATTCAACCTGCTGATGCTCTTTCGCCAGTCGATTCTCTTCTAAAATTTTTTCTAAGTCCATGCCTTTTACGGCGAGCAGGAGATGTTGGAGGGCGTCTTTGTAGTCTGGTTGGACACCAATAATTCTTCCGAAAAGCTGTTGGGCTTTTTTGCGTTTTCCTTGTTGTAATTCGTTACACGCCTGAAGATAGGTCTCCGCAAGTTCCTTCTGTTGCGTGGCTATTTTCAGGCGCGCTTGCCAATCTGTTCGCTCAGGAAATTCATGTAACAGGGTCTGATAAATTTTAATAGCAGCGAACCAATCTTCGGCTCCTTCATGCCGTCGGGCAATCGCAAGCTGCTTCGCCAGTTTTTGTTTCCCAAGCATGACGCTTGTGATACCTTCCTGATCGTTGAGGCGTTGGTAGAGTTTCAGGGCTGCGTTAAAGTTTCCTTTTTGAGCGGCGCTTTTGGCAATATTCAACAGGAGGGAGCGTTTCTTTTTCAACACCGTTACTTGTGCAGGCTCGATCTCTAAAATTCGATTATACGTGGCAAGGAGTTCCTTGCCGCTCTGGATGTCTGATAATGCTAATAAGGCGCCTATTAAACCTGGTTGAGCGGAACGTGGATCAAATTGGTACGCCTGTTCCAGTATTTCCACAGCATCGACAGGAGCCCCTTGTCCCAGGAGCACCTGCCCCAATAGAAGCCGGGCGCGGAAATGGTTGGGGTTCACATTGAGCGCGTTGCGGAGAAGACGATTTGCTTCGACAAGGTTGCCCATTTTATAAAAGCCCTCACCGCTCCGATATAATGATTCCGCTAAAGGCTCCAGGCTGTCCAGTTCTGCTTTGACCCGGCGCAGGGGTTTTTCAGAAGCAACCCACCGACGCAGCAGTGGGACTGCAAAGCGGAAACGACCATCATCGGTCGGACATAGCAAATCCCACCGAATCAATGTTTCCGGGGCAATTTCTAATTCTCTTAAAATCAAACGAACTCGACTGCGATGAAGGATGTGAGCCAAACTCTCCAGGTTCATCGGCTCATCGTCAGCTTCTGCCATTGCAGCCATAATGACTCGTTCTGCCGGAGGCAAGCCGTTCCAAATCCATTGAAACGCGTTCGCTCCTTGTTCCAGGGCGCGGTCCAGCGCACTATCCACCATATTGGGCAAAACAACCGAACAATTCCTGTGTGGAGGAACGCTGACATGTCTGCCCCATCCGTTTGGCGGGTGGGCTGCTTCCCAAATTTCACTGCACACGAGCTGCGTAAAATATGGATGTCCCTGAGTCCAGTGCCAGACACGGTCAACCGCAGCATCACTCCAGGCCAGTCCTCCCTGGGTCTCTGATTGGCGGATGATAATTTCACAATTCTTGTTTGTCATTAAAGCGACTTTTCGTGATGGAAGTTCTTTAAATGCAGCGAGTGTGTCTGTTGATAATTCTTCTGGACGGCGTCCAAGCACAAAAACAAACTGAACCTGTTTTACCTTTTTCATCCATTGTTGCAAATAGGGGAAAAACATTGTACCGGCTTGCTTATGGTGAGGGAGATCAAGCACGTCAAATTCATCAAGGAGCAGGATCAGTTCCTGGTTGCCCAGACTTTTGATGACTGTCGGGATAAAGTGTTCGTGAAAGAATCGTCCGTTCAGATCGAACTGTTCCCGTTTAGGGAGCGGTATTTTGGTAATCAGGGAAATTTGCTGCGCCATTTGGTAGAGCACTTCAGCAAGCGGGAGGGAGGCTTTGTTTTGTAAGTCGAAATAGACGGGAGTGTAGGCATCCCTGGCTCGGAGCGCCTTCTGAATGCGGAGTAAGACCGAAGTTTTACCAATGCGCCGTTGTCCGAACAAAACAATGGCGTTTGTTTCTGGCTTTTGTAAGGCCCGCAGGACATCGGACAAAACATCTTCCCGTCCGAAAAATTTTTCTTTTTCGTGAACAGGATTTCCGGCGATGTAAGGATTTGAAAAAGTCATAGACTCTCCGTGTGACAAGGTTCTTTTACCAACGTATCCGCTCTCTGAATGGGTTTTATTCAGTGGCACACTGTAATATAAACATTAGCGAAGTATGCTGGTATAAATATATCACAATTAACATACTTTTGTTAATATTACTATGTGCAAAAAATTTTGTCAAGATGAATTCATCGGTCAGCACGCAACAAACTAAGAA
>Ga0256845_1002477_pt1 | contig 13361 bp, 14 predicted proteins | sample RiftiametaG_FD_189101 | JGI IMG/M metagenome (GOLD analysis project Ga0256845, IMG submission 189101) | Tube worm associated microbial communities from hydrothermal vent at the East Pacific Rise, Pacific Ocean - Riftia | ecosystem: Host-associated > Annelida > Integument > Unclassified ... | reverse complement strand
ATGATGTATCAAAACGGCCAAAATGTTTTTAGTTTAGAATCTATAACTCAATAATTTTATTTGAAAAAATGGACAACACATATCGTTCTACTTTTGTTTATTTGTTTTTCTTGTGAAAACGAATCCGTAGAGCAATACGTTTCTGTACCAACACCCAGTCCTTTAAAAATTCCTCTATTTTTTGAAAACAATATTCTAAACCCCATTATTCCAAATAATAATCCACAAACAGTTGAAGGTATTGCTTTAGGGAAAAAACTATTTTTCGACCCTATTTTATCTGCAAATAATACACAAGCTTGTGCTGATTGTCATGCACCAGAAAACGCTTTTTCAGACACTAATAGATTTAGCGATGGTATCGATGGCATTTTAGGAAACCGAAACTCGATGCCACTTTTTAATTTAGCATGGAATTATAATGAAAAATTCTTTTGGGATGGACGCGTTTTTAGTTTGGAACATCAAGCATTTGTTCCAGTTACAAACCCCATAGAAATGCATAATACTTGGACACAAGTTGGACAAAAATTACAACAACATACTGAATATCCAAACTTATTTAAACTGGCTTTTGGGAACGTTGAAATTGATTCAACTTTAGTAACCAAAGCTATCGCACAATTTGAAAGAACATTAATTTCATCGAATTCTAAATTTGACAAATTTCTTTTGGGTGAAACTGAATTAACCCCTGAAGAATTAAACGGATTTAACGTGTTTATGGACGAAACCAAAGGCGATTGTTTTCATTGTCATGGTAATGAAAAAAACCCGCTATGGACAGATAACATTTTTCATAACAATGGATTAGATGCTACAATTACCGATTTAGGCTTGGGGAAAGTAACTGGAGACCCAGCAGATAATGGGAAATTCAAATCACCTTCTTTACGCAATTTAGCTTTCACAGCACCTTATATGCATGATGGCAGATTCAATACTTTAGAAAAAGTTATTAATCACTATAGTGAGGGTCTACAAAGTTCATCTACCATCGATCCTTTAATGAAAAAAGTAGCACAAGGTGGTGTTCATTTAACTGAGCAAGACAAAGCTGACTTAAAAGCATTTCTATTATCTCTATCAGATTACGAGTTTATAAACAATCCTGATTTTCAAAACCAATAAGTAAAACCTATAAAACCATATAGTAATAATGTTAGGTTATGTGGAAATCGCTGACTTATATTGTATATTTGTGCTCTATTTAGAGCAAATCTAATTAAAGAATATGATAAAAGTTTCTGAAACAGCTAAGAAAAAAGTTAGAGAACTCATGCAAGATGAAGGTTTTAACCCAACTGAAGACTTTGTGCGTGTTGGTGTTAAAAGTGGTGGTTGCTCTGGCTTGTCTTACGATTTAAAGTTTGACAAAGAAAGTCAAGAAGATGATAAAGTTTTTGTTGATAATGATGTTAAAATTATAGTCGACAAAAAAAGCTTTTTATATCTTATTGGTACAACTTTAGAATATTCAGGTGGTTTAAACGGAACTGGATTTGTGTTTAATAATCCAAACGCCAACCGAACTTGTGGTTGTGGCGAATCGTTTTCATTATAAAAGAAAGGAAGAATTATGCCGAAATCGAAATATACAGAAGATGATTTACGTGAAGAGCTAAAAACCAAAGAATATGAATATGGTTTTTATACAGATATTGAATCGGATACATTTCCTATTGGGCTAAATGAAGATATTGTTCGTGCTATTTCTAAAAAGAAAGAAGAGCCACAATGGATGACCGATTGGAGATTGGAAGCTTTTAAAGTTTGGAAAGAAATGACAGAACCTGAATGGGCAAATGTGCATTACAAAAAACCAGATTTTCAGGCTATTTCTTATTATTCCGCTCCAAATAGCAAACCTAAATATGATAGTTTAGACGAAGTTGACCCAGAATTATTGGCAACTTTTGAAAAGCTAGGAATAGCTATTGATGAGCAAAAAAAATTGGCAAATGTTGCTATGGATGTTGTGATTGATTCCGTTTCGGTAGCAACAACATTTAAGAAAACTCTTAGAGAAAAAGGCATTATTTTTATGAGTATTTCGGAAGCTATTAAAGAGCACCCAGAACTTGTAAAAAAATATTTAGGAACTATTGTTCCGCAAAAAGATAATTTTTATGCAGCTTTAAATTCTGCTGTTTTTAGTGATGGTTCTTTCTGTTACATTCCAAAAGGCGTGCGTTGCCCTATGGAACTTTCAACGTATTTTAGAATTAATCAAGCAGGAACTGGTCAGTTTGAGCGCACACTTCTTATTGCCGACGAAGGCAGTTATGTAAGTTATCTAGAAGGCTGTACAGCACCAAGTAGAGATGAAAATCAATTACATGCAGCCGTTGTAGAATTAATTGCTTTAGATGACGCAGAAATAAAATACTCAACCGTTCAAAACTGGTATCCTGGAAATGCAGAAGGTATTGGTGGTGTTTATAATTTTGTAACCAAACGTGGTTTGTGTGAGAAAAACGCAAAAATATCTTGGACACAAGTTGAAACAGGTTCCGCCGTTACGTGGAAATACCCTTCATGTATATTGAAAGGCGATAATTCAGTTGGTGAGTTTTACTCTATCGCAGTAACTAATAATTATCAGCAAGCCGATACGGGAACGAAGATGATTCATTTGGGAAAAAACACCAAATCAACTATTATATCAAAAGGTATTTCCGCAGGAAAATCACAAAATTCATATAGAGGATTGGTACAAATACATGCACGTGCAGAAAATGCTCGCAACTTCTCGCAATGCGATAGTTTACTTATGGGAAATGAATGTGGCGCACACACATTTCCGTATATAGAAGTTAAAAATAAAACAGCAAAAATAGAGCACGAAGCCACAACAAGTAAAATTGGTGAGGACCAAATTTTCTATTGTAATCAGCGTGGTATTGATACCGAAAAAGCCATTGCATTAATTGTAAATGGATTTAGTAAAGAGGTTTTAAATAAACTGCCAATGGAGTTTGCTGTTGAAGCTCAAAAATTATTAGAAATAAGCTTAGAAGGTTCGGTAGGATAAAAAAGAAAAAACATTTATGAAAAAAGTAATAATATTATTGATATTAATTATTGGATTTATATCTTGTAAAGACTTTAAAAAAGGCGTTGAAGATGGATATAATGATGCAAAAATTGAAGCTGAAGAAACAAAAAAACATGTAAAACTATTTGTACTAGATGGAGGTTCTTTATTAGCAAATAAACTTGAATTTTTCTCGCAAGACACCACATATACAGGACAAACAAAACTATTAGCAGATGCATATTATGTGATTTCTCATCCAGAAGGAAACTTAATTTGGGATGCCGGTTTACCTGAAGCCATGGTTTTAGACGAACCTACTACAATATTTAATGGTGGCTTTACTGTACAAAGACCAGATTCTTTGGCAAATCAACTAAAATCAATTGGTTTTAAAATTGCTGATTTTAAATATATAGCATTATCACATTCGCATTTTGACCATACAGGTCACGCCAATTATTTTAAAGACGCAACTTGGTTAGTACAAGAAAACGAATATAATTTTGTAACCAATGATTCGGCTCAAATTAAAGACCCAGACACTTATAATTCTATTAAAGAATTAACTAAAGTTAAAAAATTAAATGGCGATTTTGATGTGTTTGGTGATGGCACAGTTGTTATAAAACATATGCCTGGACATACTATTGGTCACCAAGTTTTATACCTTGAATTAGGTTTAGAAAAACCAATCTTATTAACAGGAGATTTGTATCATTTTAAAGAAAACAGAACAAATAAAGGTGTTCCAATTTTTAATTCAGATGTCAATCAAACTATAGAAAGCATGGATAAGTTTGAAGCTTTTGCAACAGAAAAAAACGCAGAAGTTATTATTCAACACTCTGTAGAAGACAATAAAAAATTACAAAACATATTAAAACAATAATCATTTATTATTTTAAAAATGAAAAAAGTATTAGTTCTATTATTTTGTATTGCAGCTTTTTTAAGTTGTAAAAATGAAAAGAAAACTGAAAATGAAGTTATATCTGTTGATAGTCAAGAAAAAACAGCAAAACAAAATGATGGATTAACCTTGTTAAAGGGTGAATTTGTGTTTTATAAGGATGCTGCAGTATTACAAACACATGCAGATATTTATGGTGTTTTTATAACCGACAAAATGCATGAGCTAAACAAACTTGCAGAAGCGTATAAAAAAGCACCAACCGATATGGTTAATGTTGAAATTAGAGGAAAAATTACTAATAAAAAAGATGAAAAAATTCTTTGGGAACATAAAGTTGAAATTGTTGAAATACTTAACGTTATGCCTATAAGTTCTAAAGAAAATAATGTTGTAAAACTTGGAGAAGAATAATATGTTAAAGATTGATAATTTACACGCAAGTGTTGATGGTAAAAGCATTTTACAAGGTATAAACCTAGAGGTAAAAGCGGGAGAAGTACACGCAATTATGGGACCAAATGGTTCTGGAAAAAGTACGTTAGCATCCGTTATCGCTGGAAAAGAAGAGTACGAAGTAACTAAAGGAAATATTACTTTTAATGATGAAGATATTGATGAATTATCGCCAGAAGAACGCGCACATAAAGGTGTTTTTCTTTCTTTTCAATACCCAATAGAAATCCCTGGAGTATCAGTAACTAATTTTATAAAAACAGCTATCAACGAAACTCGTAAAGCAAATGGGTTAAAAGATATGCCTGCAAAAGACATGCTTAAAATGATTCGCGAAAAATCTGAATTATTAGAAATTGATAGAAAATTTTTATCACGTTCATTAAACGAAGGATTTTCAGGAGGTGAGAAAAAGCGTAATGAAATCTTTCAAATGGCAATGCTTGAACCAAAATTAGCTATCCTAGATGAAACCGATTCCGGACTTGATATTGATGCACTTCGTATTGTAGCAAATGGTGTAAACAAGCTAAAAAACAAAGACAATGCAGTAATTGTAATTACACATTACCAACGTTTATTAGACCATATAGTTCCCGATTTTGTACACGTTTTATACAACGGTAAAATCGTAAAATCTGGTGGAAAAGAGTTGGCTCATAAGCTTGAAGAAAAAGGTTACGATTGGATCAAAGAAGAAGTGAACGCTTAATAACAAGCAAATGGATTTAAAAGAAAAATTATTATCATCCTTTTTAGTGCTTGAAGACCAAGTAGATATTGATACGTATGTACACGATATTAGAAATAATGCAATAAAAACATTTGAAGAAAAAGGCTTCCCAACAAAAAAAGAAGAAGCTTGGAAATACACCTCTTTAAATAAAATTTTAAAAGAAGATTACAGCGTATTTCCAAAACAAGAAAAAGCACTTGAATATAGTGATGTAAAAAAATATTTTATTCACGACATAGACACCTATAAAATAGTTTTTATCGACGGGAAATATTCATCACATTTATCAGAAACAACACACGATGGAATGGACGTTTGCTTAATGTCTGCCGCTTTATCAAAACCAAAGTATCGCTTAATTATAGAAAACTACTTTAATAAAGCAGCAACAAAAGATAGCTTACCATCATTAAACACAGCATTTTCTAGTGAAGGTGCATACATTCATATTCCAAAAAATAAACTGGTAGAAAAACCAATTCAAATCATTCATTTTTCAACAGGAAATGAATCTGCAACCATGTTGCAACCACGTAATTTAATTGTGGTTGACGAGAATTCGCATGTACAAATTATAGAGCGTCATCAAAGTTTAACCTCAAATGCCGTATTAACAAATAGCGTTACCGAAATTTACACAAACAAGCGTGCCATTGTCGATTATTACAAAGTTCAGAACGATAATTCAAACGCTTCTTTAATAGATAACACATTTATTAAACAAAAACGAGAAAGCATTTGTTCGGTGCATACTTTTTCATTTGGCGGTAAATTAACACGCAACAATCTTAATTTTTATCAAGAAGGCGAGCGTATCGATTCCATCTTAAAAGGCATCACCATAATTGGCAAAAAACAACATGTAGACCACAACACTTTGGTGCATCATATAGAGCCAAATTGCGAAAGTCATCAAGATTATAAAGGCATTTATGGTGAAAATTCAACAGGCGTTTTTAACGGAAAAATTGTTGTCGAAAAAGAAGCTCAAAAAACCAATGCATTTCAATCAAATAACAATATTTTGATAAGCGATAGAGCAACTATAAACACCAAACCACAACTCGAAATTTTTGCCGACGATGTAAAATGTTCGCACGGTTGTACCATTGGTCAATTAGACGAAAGTGCTATGTTTTACATGCGTTCGCGCGGTATTCCAAAAAAAGAAGCAAAAGCACTTTTAATGTATGCCTTTAGTAACAACGTATTGAATTCGGTGAAAATTCCAGAAATCAAACAACGAATCACTAACATTATCGCTAAAAAATTAGGCGTAAATATTGGGTTCGATTTATAAAATTATTTGAAGCTATTTCCCGCTATCCGCTATATCTTTTTGTGAAAAACAAAAAGGATGCCGCTACTATCGGGGCTAAACACAAAGCCATGTTCAAAGTAAACGACATACGAAAAGATTTCCCCATACTTTCACGACAAGTAAATGGTAAACCATTGGTATATTTCGATAATGCAGCAACATCGCAAACACCACAACAAGTAATTGATGTTATTGTAGATTATTATTCAAATCACAATGCAAACATTCATCGCGGTGTGCATACATTAAGTCAAGAAGCCACTGATTTATATGAACAAGCACGACAAAAAGTACAAGCACATTTCAACATAAAACACAGTCACGAAATTATACTAACATCAGGAACAACACACAGTATAAATTTAGTCGCAAATGGCTTTTCATCACTCTTAAAAAAAAGAGATGAAGTTATTGTTTCAGCGTTAGAACATCATAGTAATATTGTGCCTTGGCAAATGTTATGCGAACGTACAGGAGCTATTTTAAAAGTTATTCCAATGAACCAAGATGGTGAATTGATTATGGAAGAATACGATAAATTGCTCACAGAAAATACAAAAATTGTTTTTGTAAATCATATCTCAAATGCTTTAGGAACCATAAATCCTATTGAAAAAATCATCAAAAAAGCGCACAAAGTAGGTGCAGCCGTTTTACTTGATGGTGCACAAGCTTGCCCACATTTAAAACCAGATGTTCAAGCCTTAGATGTTGATTTTTATGTAGCATCCGCACATAAAATGTGTGGACCAACAGGAGTTGGTATGCTATACGGAAAAGAAGAATGGCTAAATAAATTACCACCATATCAAGGTGGTGGAGAAATGATTGCCGAAGTCACTTTCGAAAAAACAACATATGCAGAATTACCACATAAATTTGAAGCTGGAACACCAAATATTTGTGGCGGAATCTCTTTTGGTGCAGCCATAGATTATATGAATAATATTGGTTTTGATGCTATTGAAACTTACGAACACGAGCTTTTAGAATATGCTACCGAGCAACTCCTAAAAATTGATGGCCTAAAAATTTACGGAACATCAAAAAACAAAACATCTGTAATATCATTCAATTTAGAAGGCATTCATCCGTATGATATTGGTACAATTTTAGACAAGCTAGGAATTGCTGTTCGTACTGGTCATCATTGTGCTCAACCTATTATGGATTTCTATAAAATACCCGGAACAGTTCGTGCATCATTTTCGTTTTACAACACTAAAGACGAAATTGACACTTTAGTTAAAGGTATTAAAAAGGCAAAAATAATGCTGTCGTAATACTTTATCTCCTTTTTGTTATACTTTTATAAAAACACACCCTTATGAAATTTTTATTATTACTGCTTTCCCTCGTATTTGTAGATAACGGTTGTAGCGACTCAAAAAAAGCTCAGGAAGACATTATTTCTATAGAATATTCTGCTATTTCTAAAGGTCAGTATAAAATGATTATCATTAATAATAAAACTATTTCAGTAGCAAGCAAAGTTAGAACAGAACCTACAATTAAAACGTGTAGTGAAACGGAATGGAAAAAACTATCTAAAGCTTTTCAAACTGTAGAAGTAGAAACTATTTCGGAATTAAAAGCGCCTTCCCAAAACCGTTTATTTGATGGCGCAGCTATTGCTAAACTTAAAATCACATATAACGGGAAAGTTTATAAATCTCAGAGTTTCGACCACGGCAATCCTCCAAAAGAAATTAAAGCCTTAGTTGATGAAATTCTATTGGTTTCTGAAAACGTTGAAAAGCAATAATTCTTATTGTATTTTTGCAAATGAATATTACTTGTCAGGTTGAGCGCAGTCGAGACCTTTCTATTTTAAGTTTTATTTAAAAAACCTCTCGACTGCGCTCGAGGAGACAAAAAAATTGTAACTGTGACTATTGAAGCTATTCAAAATGAAATTATAGGCGAGTTTTCCATGTTTGAAGACTGGGAAGAACGTTATCAATATATGATTGATTTGGGGAAAGATTTACCCTTAATTAACGACCAATTTAAAACCGAAAGCAACATTATAAAAGGTTGCCAAAGTAAAGTTTGGGTACATGCTGAAATGAACGATGATAAAATTGCATTTACTGCCGATAGTGATGCGATAATCACAAAAGGTATTATTGCTATTTTAATTCGTGTGTTCTCAAATCAGCACCCAAAAGATATTATTGCTGCTAATACCGATTTTATTGACCAAATTGGCTTAAAAGAACATTTATCGCCAACACGTGCCAACGGCTTAGTAAGTATGATAAAACAACTTAAAATGTATGCAATTGCATACCAAACACAATTAAAATGAACGAAACAACTATAGACACAAACGCTTTAGGCGAAAAAATAGTAAATGTTTTAAAAAGCATTTTCGACCCAGAAATTCCTGTTGATATTTATGAGTTGGGATTAATATATGATGTATTTGTAAATGACAATTACGATGTTAAAATCTTGATGACGCTTACAACTCCAAACTGTCCTGTGGCTGAAACGTTGCCTTTGGAAGTTGAAGAAAAAGTAAAATCTTTAGACGAGGTTAAAACTGCCGAAGTAGAAATCACATTCGACCCACCATGGACACAAGATTTAATGAGTGAAGAAGCGAAGTTAGAATTGGGAATGCTATAACTGAATATTCTTCACACAATTTTCCGTTTATAATATTTGTTACAAACAATTTACACCAAATTTTATACGATAAAAAAACTGAATTTACTACTTGGTATTTTAATTGAATTAATTCTTTTTTTCTGTTCATCAAATAACAACAATGATACATATTCTGACGTACTAATTAGAATCTGGAAACCAATAAAGGAAATAGAAATTTATGTAGATAACTCAACAAAGTTATACTGACGATAGAGTTCCTGAAATATTTGAATTTGAAAATAACAACAATACTCTAAAAATTGAATATACAGATGACAAAGTAATAAATGGTAATCAATTACAAATTATTATATTGATTTGTGCGTATAAAATAAAAAAATGACAGAAAAAATCATAAATCGTGTTACGAATAGTAAACTAATCACTTTAAATCTTGAGGATTATTATCCTAATGGAGACCGTGTGCTTTTTGATATTAAAGATTGGTTGTTTGAGGGTTTTGTATTACGAGAAAAAGAGTTTAGAAACCAAGTTTCAGAATTTAATTGGTCACAATACCAAGATAGTTATGTTGCACTAATTTGTAGTACAGATGCTATAATTCCTGCGTGGGCATTTATGTTATTAAGCATCAACTTAGAACCGTTTGTAAAAAAAATCATCATCGGGAATCTTGAAACTTTAGAAACGTCCATTTATCAAGACATTATCAATCAATTAAATGTTTCAGAATATAAAGACAAACCCATTATTATTAAAGGTTGCTCTAAAAAACCTGTGCCACAAAACGCTTATATTATGTTGGCTACAAAGCTAAAACCTATTGCCAGATCTATTATGTATGGCGAAGCCTGTTCTTCTGTACCGTTATACAAAAACAAATAATTTCTTGTGACTTAAACAAATACCAAGTGTCTTAATCTATTAATTATTCAAATTAATTTTATATTTGCACCTATTTTATTAAACATACACAAAATGAAAAAGACGTTATTATTATTTACTTTTTTTATCGGAATGGTTTCGATGAATGCACAAACTAAAGAAGAATTACAAGCTCAAAAGGCTGAAAAACAAACTGTAGCTGACGCTGCTCAAGCTGAAGTTGATGCAATTCAAGGTCAAATTGATGCACTTCCTGGTTGGAAAAAAGGTGCTTTTGGTACTATTGGTGGAAGTATTTCTAGTTTTAGTAATTGGTATGCACAAGGAACTCCAAATAATAATTCTGGAAATATTGGCTTTACTGTTAATGCATTTGCAAACTTATTAGAAGATAAATTCTTTTGGAGAAATGCTGTTAACGTAAACTTATCTTGGGTAAAACTTGATAATAAAGACAACCCTTTAGATAGTGATAGTTTTAGAGAAGCAACAGATGTTTTTAATATCACTTCTTTATACGGGAAAAAATTAAGTGAAAAATTTGCGGTTTCTGGATTAGGTGAATATAGAACTACCATTTTAAGCAACTTTAACGACCCTGGTTATTTAGATTTAGGTGTTGGTGCAACTTGGACACCTATTACTGATTTAATTGTTGTGGTTCACCCATTAAATTACAACTTTGTATTTAGTAAAGATGATACTATATTCGAATCTTCTTTAGGTGCTAAAATACTTGTGGATTATACTAAACAAATTGGTGTTATTAATTTTAAAAGTAACTTATCGATGTTTCAAAGTTATAAAGTTTCTAATTTATCAAACTGGACTTGGACTAACTCATTTGGTTATACGTTATGGAAAATGATTGGTGTTGGTTTCGATTTAGGTTTAAGAAGTAACAAACAAGAAGCTTTAAATTATGCTTTGGGTAAGTATGATGCTACTGCTATTCCTGTTCAAACTGTTCCTGATTTTGATAATATTGACAACAAATTACAAACGTATTGGATGTTTGGTCTTAACTATGCTTTCTAAATAACACAACATATATAATAAAAAAAGGAGCTTCAAACGAAGCTCCTTTTTTTATGCGCTATAAAGATTACTCATTGGTTAATATTTTCAAATTAAGGAAATCGTGAATGCTTCGCATTTGAAGTGACATCCTTTAAAACTTGAATAAAATAAAACATTGTGAAAATTAAAAGTTGACAGATTGCCATGTTCTTCATCCTCGTAATGATATTTTAAAAAGATATAGCTCCTTACTTCGCTCAGGATAAACTCCAAGCGCGACCCAAAGAGAAACGCCCAAATACTATTCTGTATTTTCTTCTGTATAATCTGGATACAGAAAATGATTGTACGGGAAACGTGTTACATGAATTTCTCTAACTTCATCGTAAACTCGCTTTTTAAAATCGTCTATATTTTCCTTATTTATGGCTGAAATAAACAATGCATTATTACCAACTTTACTCATCCAAGTACTTTTCCATTCCTCTAAACTGTAATGTACTTCCGTTCTTTCGGCAATCAAATCTGTTTCATCAAAAGGTTCTGCTTCATAGGCATCAATTTTATTAAACACCATAATTGTTGGCTTACCTGCACTTTCTATTTCACCTAAAATTTTACTTACAGACTCTATATGTTCTTCAAAATTAGGATGCGAAATATCAACTACGTGCAGTAACAAATCGGCTTCTCTAACTTCATCTAATGTGCTTTTAAAACTGTCTACTAACTGTGTTGGTAGCTTTCTAATAAACCCAACGGTATCGGTTAATAAAAACGGCAAATTTTGTATAACTACTTTTCTAACGGTCGTATCAAGTGTTGCAAACAGCTTGTTTTCGGCAAAAACTTTGCTTTTGCTAATCACATTCATTAGGGTAGATTTTCCAACATTTGTGTAACCCACAAGCGCTACACGCACCATTTTACCACGATTACCACGTTGTACAGCCATTTGTTTATCGATGGTTTTTATACGCGATTTTAATAAAGCAATTTTATCACGTACAATACGTCTATCTGTTTCAATTTCGGTTTCTCCAGGTCCACGCATTCCAATACCACCTTTTTGTCGTTCAAGGTGCGTCCACATACCTTTTAAACGTGGTAATAAATATTCGCATTGCGCTAATTCAACCTGGGTTCTTGCATAACTTGTTTGGGCACGTTGCGCAAAAATATCGAGGATTAAATTGGTTCTATCTAATACTTTACATTCAAGAATTTTACTAATATTACGTTCTTGTGCCGCAGAAAGTTCATCATCAAAAATAGCTGTTCCAATATTATTTTCTTCAATAAATTGGCGGACTTCTTCTATTTTACCTGTTCCTATAAATGTTTTAGGATTTGGCATGTCCATTTTTTGAGTAAACCGTTTTACAGCATAACCGCCTGCGGTAAATGTTAAAAACTCCAACTCATCTAAATATTCTTTAGATTTTTCTTCGTCTTGGTTTTTAGTTATAACGCCTATTAAAACAGCTTTTTCTAAAGCAATATCTTTCTTTTCAATCATATAAATAAATAATGCACAAGTTACGTAATTGCAACCATTTTAATTTTTATATTTTTAGCACTAATTTTGATTTATGACAAACGATTTAAAAGTTGATATTCCTATACGACACGATTTACAAACAGTAGCTTTTTATAATCTTGAAAATTTATTTGATACTCTTGATGATAAACATACTCACGATAATGATTTTTTGCCGAATTCAATTAAAAAATGGACACCTAAACGCTATAAAAATAAACTTAGAAAATTAGGGTTTGCTATTTCTAATATTGGAAAACAAGAAACAGGAAAACATCCTGCTATTATTGGTTTAGCAGAAGTTGAAAATGCTTTAGTTATTAAAGATTTAATAGCTTCAAAACATTTAAAAGATTATAGTTACGGTTTTGTGCATTACGACTCGTTAGATGAACGCGGTATTGATGTGGCTTTGTTATACGACACCGAGGCTTTTGAAGTTATTACTTCGGAAACTTTTACAATTCAATTAATTGATGATAAAGGTGAACCTGATTATACAAGAGATATTCTTTTGGTTTCGGGAAAACTAGATAATGAACCTATTCATGTTATAGTAAACCATTGGTCTTCTAGGCGTGAAGGTGCAAAAGAAACAGAACATAAACGTATTGCTTCTTCTGATAAAGTTGCAGAAATTATTACGTCTTTAAGACTAAATGATACGGATGCAAAAATTATTGTTATTGGCGATTTTAATGATGACCCAAATAGTACGAGCGTACAAAAACTAGTAAAAAATCAAAATTTATTTAATCCTATGGAAGTTTTGCTCACGCGTTCTAGAGGTACCACTTCATACCAATTTAAATGGAATTTATTCGACCAAATATT